>Ga0163215_100550_pt1 | contig 57226 bp, 53 predicted proteins | sample SynspAceP_FD_185934 | JGI IMG/M metagenome (GOLD analysis project Ga0163215, IMG submission 185934) | Saline lake microbial communities from Ace Lake in Antarctica - Synechococcus sp. Ace-P (Hybrid Assembly) | ecosystem: Environmental > Aquatic > Non-marine Saline and Alkaline > Saline | place... | reverse complement strand
CGCGAGGCAGAGTTCAATCGCTGCATGCTTTATGGCATTGCCGACGATTTGAAATGGGCCTTGTGGGGCTTCATCAGTTTTTCAAGATCGCCGCGCAGCCAGGTGGAGTTCGTAAAATATGCTGAATGGAGGCTGCTGCGCAGCCTTTCGAACGTCAGTGGTCAGGACTTTGATCGCTGGCTGACGAAATTATAAGAGGAGCCAGACGATGATCAGAAAAAATTTGGGCGAAGCCTCCACCGAAGCGGAACGAAATCTGGAAACAGCTGCTCTGGCCGTTCCCGGTTGGACAACTGACGGGCTTACCTATGAACCAGTGCCCGGTGGCATCAGCAATTCAAATTGGCGGATTTTTTTGACCGACCAGCCTAAAACGTTTTTTTTGAAAGTCCCGGGTGACGGGACAGAGCACTTTATTGATCGCTCTGCTGCCAACAACGCCAGTGTCAGAGCTTTTGAAGTCGGTGTTGGTGCCGAAGTCATTCACTTCGATGCGGAAACTGGAATAGAGGTTTTTGAATTTATCGATGGATTGAAAACCTCCACCAATGGTGATTTTTTGAACCGCACCGTTCGGACGAATGCCGCTCATGCCATCAAGGCATTTAACGACGCCGAAGGGCTGATCCTGCAAAAGACAACAATGGATATGATCGAAGAACACTTCGATCAAGTTCTGACCTTTGGAGGACACTTTCCCCAGGATTTCACATGGCTGAATGCCAAGTTCAGAGAAGCAAAGTCCGCTCTGACAGCATCTGGATTGGATCTTGTTCCCTGCATGAACGATACTTTGGCAGGTAACTTCCTGTTGGATCTGCAGAACAAAGTCCTGCTTGTCGATTTCGAATATGCCTCGAACAATGACCGATGCGCAGAACTGGCGCTTTGGTTTGTTGAAATGTGCTTTGATCGCGAAACAGAGCTTGAAGTCATCGAAGAGTATTTTGGCAAAGTGGATCCAAAGACCGTTGCGCGGATCACCATCTTCAAAGCGCTCGTAGATCTTAAATGGTCAACTTGGGCGATGGTGCAGAACCAGCTGTCTGCGCTGGATTTCGACTATTTCAAATATGGCGCCTGGAAGCATATGAGAGCGCGCATCGTGATGCGTGACCCGCAGTGGAATACATGGCTGAAAGCTCTATAAGGGCGACATTTTTAAAGCCATCTGGCACGATATTGTGGGAACTCTGCATCTGTCGGCTGATCTGTTGATGCTGTCAACGGCCGCAGCACGCACCGCCCCGAGCGCGTATTTTGGTGGTCCTGGCAGGTGATAGTGCACCGGAAGTGATGATCGGAAGCTTTGAAGTCTTCCAGTGACCACCGTCATTGTCATGCTGGTGATAATCATTATTGGACCGATCATTTCCTCTGTCGTAGCGCTCTTCCGAAACAGTTTGGGTGGCACAGGAACCGCGTGACACAAGTATTGGTGTCATCAGCACCCAGAGCAATGAAACACATGCTGGTACGGATCATGATGGCCCGCTGATGCAGGACATGGTCGGAGATGCTGTTTGGCTTCATAGTCACGTGAGGAACATGAAGGCGGTGGCTGGTAAAACGGCACTGAATAAACTAAGTCGAACTCAAAACACCGCCCATTCCATGACATAGGAGGAAACTATGGCAGATTCTCACAAGAAACTTGCAGACATGCTCTCAGACCCAACACTTTTGGCAACAAAGGCCTTTTCGGGTGGTGATTGGGTGGATGCAGATGATGGTAAAACGTTTGACGTGACCAACCCGGCTAACGGCGAAGTGATTGCCAAAGTTGCTGATTTAGGCCGCGCCGAAACCGCAGTAGCGATTGAAAAAGCTACAAAAGCGCAGGTGGATTGGGCCAAGCAGACCGGTAAAGAACGCTCGGCAATTCTGCGCAAATGGTATGAATTGATGATCGAGAATGCCAATGATCTGGGAACCATCTTGACCACTGAGCAGGGCAAGCCCTTTGCAGAGGCAAAAGGGGAGGCACTCTATGGCGCTTCCTTTATCGAATGGTTCGCAGAAGAAGCCAAACGCGTCTATGGCGAAACCATTCCCGGTCATCAACGCGATAAGCGCATTACAGTTATTCGCCAGCCCATTGGTGTCGCAGCGTCCATCACACCGTGGAACTTCCCCAATGCCATGATCACCCGCAAAGTTGGCCCGGCACTGGCTGTTGGTTGCGGCTTTGTCGCACGGCCTGCCGCTGAAACTCCATTGTCAGCGCTTGCGCTGGGTGTTCTGGCTGAGCGGGCTGGTCTGCCAAAAGGGCTGCTGTCCATTATTCCATCAACCCGGTCTTCTGATATTGGAAAGGAATTCTGCGAAAACCCATTAGTTCGGAAGCTGACCTTTACCGGCTCAACCGAAGTCGGCCGCATTCTGCTCAAACAGGCTGCCGATCAGGTCATGAAATGCTCCATGGAACTGGGCGGCAACGCGCCATTCATCGTATTTGATGATGCCGATCTTGATGCAGCCATTGAAGGAGCGATGATCTCGAAATATCGCAACAATGGTCAAACCTGCGTCTGCGCCAACCGCATCTATGTCCAGGCTGGCGTCTATGATGCTTTTGCCGAGAAACTGGCCTATGCTGTTAACAAGATGACTGTTGGTGATGGCCTCAGTGAAGGTTCACAATTGGGACCGCTCATCAATGCTGATGCCGTTGAAAAGGTTGAACAGCACATTGCAGATGCCAAGGCAAAGGGCGGCGAAGTTCTGACCGGCGGCAAACGACACGCCTTGGGTGGCACCTTCTTCGAGCCGACCATCATCACGGGTGCTACGAAAGACATGCTGTTTTCCACCGAGGAGACTTTCGGGCCTGTTGCGCCGCTGTATAAATTCGAAACAACAGAAGAAGTTATCGAACTGGCCAATGACACGATTTTCGGTCTGGCGGCCTATTTCTATGCCAATGATCTGTCCCGCGTGACGCAGGTTTCCGAAGCGTTGGAATATGGCATGGTTGGCGTCAATACTGGCCTCATCTCAACAGAAGTCGCGCCTTTTGGCGGCGTCAAACAGTCCGGTCTCGGGCGTGAAGGCAGCCACCACGGCACTGATGATTATCTGGAAATGAAATATGTCTGCATCTCCGTCTAAACGGAGATGGTTACAGTGGTGGTGGGCCTTCAGGGCTCACTGCTGCGGTCACGTGTATCGAGGCGTACCATCGACTGAAATGCTCGCTTGCAAGGTTGCTTGGATACTCGGAATAAATCCGAGTATGACGGCATTAAATGTAGGTACAAAACACCGGTGCCGCTGTGCACTGGCTACGCTGCATTCGAATTGCTGCCTTATCATTATAGAGATTTGTAGCTATTCCCGCTATTGCACCCACTACCGCCGTCATTCTCGGATTTATTCCGAGAATCCACAGAGCGCAGAATTCGATGGCTGGCGATTCAACAACAAAAATCCACCCATAAACTTACGCTTCAGCCAGTTCTTCCCAGCGATGACAGGCCACATCATGCTCCATGCCCGAATGCGTCAATTCGGGCTCGACGGATTTGCAGATATCAATCGCGTAGGGGCAGCGGGTGTGAAACTTGCAGCCCGATGGCGGGTTGGTCGGGGAGGGGATTTCCCCTTCCAGTTTCTGCGCATCGCCTTTGTTGTCCGGGTCCAGCGATGGGATCGCGGACAGCAGTGCCTTGGTGTAGGGATGACGGGGTGCTGCAAACAGTTCACGTGTTGGTGCAGTCTCAACGAGACGTCCCAGATACATTACAGCCACATGATCACAGATATGCGCAACGACCGACAAATCGTGGCTGATGAACAGATAGGTCAGTCCCAATTCCTTCTGCAAATCCTTCAGCAGGTTCAAAATATCAGCCTGAATGGACACATCCAGTGCCGCAACACTTTCATCAGCGACAACAAAGCGCGGATTGGAAACAAGAGCCCGGGCAATTGAAATGCGTTGGCGCTGACCGCCGGAAAACGCATGTGGAAAGCGGCGCAAATGTTCCAGATTGAGCCGACATTTGGCGGCAATCTCCCGCACGCGCTCATCGGTTTCCTCGCGTGAGGACGTCAGGCCCATCACTTCAAGCGGTTCTGCAATAATGTCGCGCACGGTCATGCGGGGGCTGAGGGCCGCATAGGGATCCTGGAAAATCAACTGTGCCCGTTTGCGGTAATCGCGCAACTTGTCCTTGGGCAACGTCACAAGATCATAGTCGACCTCGCCATCATTAAAGCGCGCTTCACCGCGGGTAATCTTCAGGGCTTTCAGAAAAGCGCGGCCCAATGTGGTCTTGCCGGAACCGCTCTCGCCAACAAGCCCGAAAAAGGACCCCTTGGGAATATCCAGATTGACGCCTTCAACGGCTTTCAGTGTCTGTGTTGAAAACAGCGCGCCACCGCGCAGGGTGAAATGCACGGAAAGATCGCGGGCAGAAATGATCGGCTTCTCGGTCATGCAGCACTCCTCTCGCGGGCCGCGACCAGACATGCCGCAGTGTGGTTGGCGTCAAATGCTGTCATGTCAGGAACCTGTTGGCTGCACATTGGTTCTGCAACCGGACAACGGGTGTGAAACACACACCCGGAAGGCCGCTCCAGAGGGCTTGGAATATCACCCGCGACCGGAGTCAGTTCGGCATCCAGATCATCCAGCTTGGGGATCGCATTGATCAGGCCCTGCGTATAAGGATGAATCGGTGTTCTTATGACGTCGCGTACGGAGCCATATTCGATGATCTTGCCAAGATACATCACAGCAACCTTGTCGGCGGTTTGTGCAATGACCCCAAGATCATGGGTGATGAATATGATGCCCATATTGAATTCAGCCACAAGATCTTTCATCAGATCAATGACCTGCGCCTGAATGGTTACATCCAGCGCGGTTGTCGGCTCATCCGCGATCAAAAGCTTTGGATTGGTCGACAGGGCCATGGCTATCATCGCGCGCTGGCGCATGCCGCCAGACAGTTCGAAGGCATATTGATTAAACCGTTTGGCTGCATCGGAAATGCCAACCCGGTCCAGCATATCCACCGAAATAGCCTTTGCTTCCTTCTTGTTAATTTTCTTGTGCAGAATCAATTGTTCGACCATTTGGTCGCCAATGGTAATGGCCGGGGCAAAACTGGCCATCGGTTCCTGAAAAATCATTGACACAGAACCACCACGCACGATGCGCAGAGACTTATTGTCCTTCAGGGACAGAACATCCACGGTTTCATTTTCAAGTGACAGCGTGATCTTGCTTTCCGGGGTGTAAATTGCGTTGCCCGGATTGAGCTTCATCAGCGATTTGGCCGTGACGGATTTTCCGGAACCGGACTCCCCGACAAGGCCCAGAACTTCACCGGCATTCACTTCAAAGGACACGCCATCCACTGCGGTGATACGACCTTCGTCGGTATCGAATTGCAGCGTGAGATTATCAACAGTCAGCAGGGTCATTATTTTTTCACGCTTGAATAGGGATCGGCCGCATCACGTAATCCATCGCCGACAAAAACAAAGGCCAGCACGAGAGCAACGAAAAACACGACGGGAATAAAATACCATTGGTAGTTCAATAGAACATCGGCTTGCGAAACATTCTGCATCATCGAACCCAGCGAATTCACAGGGTCTTTCAGACCAAGTCCGATGAAGGAAAGGGCAGTTTCGGAGCGCACCATATATGGAAATGAAATCATCAGATCGACAATGATGTAGCTGGTAAAACTGGGGAGCAGATGTTTGCGGATCACATGCCCGGATGAGGCGCCGCATAATTCGGCCGCCAACACGTATTCCTGGCTGCGCTCTGTGAGCAAATGGGTTCGGATGCGCCTTGCAAGCGTAGGCCAGCCGATCAATCCCAGAATGATGGAGATAAAGAAGAACCGGGTTTCCGAACTCCACGCATCCGGCATGAACGCTGCCAGGGCCATAAACAGCGGAATCGGTGGCACCGTTCGAATGGCATCTGTGAGCATTTGCAATGAGGAATCAATCCAGCCGCCAAAATACCCCGCTGCGCCGCCAATGATGAGCGCCAACACAAAGGAGATCAGAACCCCCAGCGTGCCCACCGCCAGCGATGTCCAGACCGCATGCAGCGTTCGGCCAAAAATATCTTTACCGCTGGAATCGGTGCCAAACAGGTGAATGCCGCCTTTCGCAACGCCAAACAAATGGGTGTCAAAGGTCAGCGTCTTGACATTGATATCTAACAGATCGCCAGGTAGGTCCCATGCAACATCAACAAGGCTGTATTCCCACCCTTCTACAAAAAATTCCACATAGCGCCGCTCTTCGCGATCAATCGTGGTGACCCAGCGAAAGTTGGTTTTGATAGAGCGCTCGCGGGTCGATGAGTAAATAAACGGTCGTACAGAAAATCCATTCTCATCCCAAAATTTCGGGATTTGCGGCGCACCATTTTCATATTCACTGTCACGACCCGCAATTGTGGGATCATAGGGTGAAAGGAAAGGCGCGAATATGCCCATGCTGATCATGATGATCAGCGCCCAAAGCGCTATCATGGCGGACCGATTGCTTTTGAACCGAGCCCAAATCAACTGCCCTTGGGAGGCAGTGAAGTATTCTTCTTTCAGCTTGGCGGCTTTGGCCAGATCTTTTGAGTCTGCGGTTGTTGCGCTCATCATCTACCCCATCATTCCGCGACGCACGCGCGGGTCCATCAACGCCAAAAGAATGTCAGTCACAAAATTCAGGACAACAATTGTTGCTGTCAGAAGGAAAATAATGGCACCAGCCAATTGCTGATCATTTGAACGCGCCAGTGCTTCAATCAAAAGGGCGCCTGCTTCGGTAAGCGTCAGGATCAGCGCGATAATAGGCAGTTCATTGAAGATACGGTTCAGATCAAATCCGAGCGAATTGATCACTGGTCCCAAAGCATGTCGGGCAGGATAGCGCCATAAAAGCGTCCACCCGCCAATGCCCCTGGCAGATGCGGCGGTGACATAGAGTTTGCCATTTTCATCCAGCATCAATGCTCGCACGGTTTGCAGCGCAAAGGCTGTGGCGGACCACCCCAGAATGAAAATTGGCAGCCAGGCTCGAGATAAGAAATCCCAGAACTTGGCCATCGACCACGCGGCATCACGGTACTCTTTGGAAAACAGTCCCGTTAGGGAATCGCCGAAAAACACTGTCGAAATCAGCATTATGATGAGGGCCAGCAGGAAGTTTGGCAGAGCGAGACCCAGATAAGAGACAAACCTGAGTGAGTTGTTGGCAAAAGCATTGTTCGATGAGGCTGAAATAATGCCCACCGGAATGGCGATGAGGTACGCGGCGATCAGAGCTGCCAGACAGATCATCAAACTGATCCAGAATTTGTCGCCCAGAAGCTGGTTGATATCGAGGCGCAGAATACAGCTATCGCCGAATTCACCGCGGAACATCACATTGCTGACCCAACTGACCCATCGCACCGCAAAGGGGCGATCTAGGCCAAGGCGGCGTTCTTCCGCCTGAATATCATCAATGCTGATTTGTGCGCCCTGAGTGTTCTTGAAGGCAAGATAGCGTTCAGCGCAACTGCCGGGAACCAGCTCCATCAGTGTAAACACGATCAGCGACACTGTGAGTAGCGTAAAAATCGCCATCACTGCCCGCATTAACGTGAATTGTAAGAAGCGCCCCATATATCTAACCCAACCTGATCGTCCAAGTGTCGGGACCCGTTACACACGGGCCCCAATTTGCAATGAAGGCGTCAGATCAATTTGACTTGATACTGACGCCTCCCGCGATTTTTATTCTTCCAGGAACCACTGTGCTCCGCGATATGGGAATGTCCGATAATACTCATAAGACGCAGTTTTGAATTCCGGAACATTTTTCAGCTTGTTGTTCACATAGATCGGATCAGGCGTCAAAGCCGTACCGATGAACAGCAGATTGCCGGTCATGTTCTCGACCATACGTGCACCCAGCATGTTGGACTTGTCTGTGCCAACAGGCTCGGACTGAAATGCGTTGATGTCTTCGATCAACTGCATGACATATTCCGGTGGCTTCACGCCTTTGGCGCCGTTTGTATCCACATACTCAGCCCACAACATACCAACGCGGTGTGCAAAGTAGTTCTCAAACGGTGGAACCCAGAGCTCATTGTTGCCAAGGATAATACCAAGTGGTTGGCCTTTTTCCCAAAGACCTACATCCAGCTGATTGGAAGACTGAGCCGAACGATACTCATCCGGTGTCACTTCCTTAACAGTGGTTTTGATGCCCACATTTGACCAGTACTGACCGACCAGTTCAACAACCTGTCCGGCGATACCCTGTGTTGCGAATTGCAGGTTCAGAACCAGTGGATCGCCATTTGGCAAATCACGGAAGCCATCGCCGTCTGCATCAGCAAGGCCGACTTCGTCGAGCAGTGAGTTTGCTTCATCAGGAGCAAATTCAGTAGCAAATGTCTTCCATTTGGGATCGACAAAATCCGGCACCGGAGAGAAGCCGGTGAACTGCTGGATGGTGCCCTGACCGAAATACGCGACTTCGTTCAGCTCTTCGCGGTTGATGGCAATTGACATAGCCTTGCGGAAATTGAGATCGCCGAAGACTTTGCGTTTTTCCTCATCAGCCGAAGTCACGTTGAACGAAAATGCGTGCATCGCGATTTTTGGCTTCAATTGAACGGAATAGCCGCCCTTTTCCTGGTTTTCCAGAAGCAGTGGTGCATCTGACAATTGCAGGGACTGTGTTTTGTAGTCCACTTCGCCATTGATCAGTTTCAGCAAACGCACCTGATTGTCATTTGCGTAAACTTCATCCTGCTCATTGATGTATGGGAGCTGGTTGCCAGCAGTGTCCACCATAAAGAAGTATGGATTTGCAACATAGTGACGGCCCTCAGTGGAGTCCGCAACTGTGATGAATGATTCCAGCGTTGGAACCACGGCAGCTGGCATGTTGGCAACCTTGTCCGGGCTGTTCAGCAGTGGAGACGGAGTGTCTGTCCAGTCTGAATTGCCGAAATAGGCTTTGATGACATCATAGCCATTTTCAAAACCCAATGCTGTGGCTTTTTCATCCGCATCAGCACTTATATCCGGGTGAAACTGACCCAGAAAATGCTTTGGCTGGAAGCCCTGTGCAAATGATGTTGCAAAGTGGGCGATCAGGCCTGGTTTTGGCGCTGGCAGAATGAATTTAACTGTCTGTGGATCAATCACTTCAACAGTCATACGCTCGCCGCCAACCAGCACATAGTCTTTTGGCTTTTCATTGATGTTCGGATCAAGCGCGATGTTATCGTACCAGAACTTCACATCTTCGGCAGTGAACGGTGCGCCATCAGACCATTTGTGACCTGCACGCAGCGAAAATGTTACTTCTGTATAATCGTCATTCCAGGACCAGCTTTTCGCTACATTTGGAACGATTGTCTGAAGATCATCGGAATAACGAACCAGATTGACGTGGCGCGTGGACAGGAAATCGGATGTGCCGGCTTCGGTCGCATTGGACAGAGCATCCAATGTGCCGCCATAGCTGCCGATCATTTCGTATGGGGCAACAACAAGAGGCTCGGAAGGCAAACGATCTGCCAGCGCTGGCAGATCAGGATTGCCCTGGATCTGTGCGTTCAGATCGCCAATGGCAGGATTTTCCTGGAATGACAGGGTGCAGCCTGCTGCTGCTTGAAATTCAGCCAGCTCAAATTGCTGCGGATATTCACCCCCAGCAACACCTTTCATATCGGCGACCGTTACTTCCGGGCATCCAGCAGCATAAGCTGTGCTGGATAGCGCGGCGAACGCGACGCCTGTTAAAAATAGTTTCTTCATAGATTTATCTCCTCAGGATGTGCATCAGAACTGACAGTAACTAGCGTTTCTGTATGAAGCTTTTACAACGTGGATTTATCAAAGCCTCTTTGGGGGGAACCGTCAAATGCAAATGAGCGCGAAATTGTACGTTTCCCTACTCGGTTCGACCACAGCCCCCTGCCATAGCTGTTGAAACCGTACGAACCGTCGAATTATCAGTGAAATCGATTATTCTTATCGCAGAATAGGAAAATCTGATGATCCTCAAGTGCGGGGAAGCACTATCTTCCCAAACCATGCCGGTCGCAAAACACTGACATACTTTTAGGTTGCAGGATTTGGAGCAGACATTGAAGAAAAAAATTCTGATGATCGTCATTGATCAGTTTCGCGCAGACTGTCTCAATGGTGCACTATCTGGGCATATCAAACTGCCGCATTTGCAGGCGCTGATGCGGGAAAGTACTTGTTTCAACCGCCATTATACTGTGACATCACCATGCGGGCCGTCCCGCGCCAGCCTTTTGACCGGCCTTTACGCCATGAACCATCGGTCAATTCGTAATGGTAATCCGCTTCCCAGACAGCATCCGACCATCGCTTCCGAATTCCGAAAGGCAGGATATGAGCCCCTGTTGTTTGGCTACACCGACATAAGCGCCGATCCCCATTTTCTTCATCCCAACGACCCGGATCTGAAAAACTACGAAGGCCTGGCCCCCGGATTTTCTGAGGTTGTTAGACTAAGGTCTGAGAGCAATTCGTCGTGGATCGGGAACTTGAAGACCAAAGGCTACGATATTCCGGCGGCATACTGGGACCTGTTTAAACCTGTTGCGGCAAATGGCAGCACGAAACCGGCGATCTCCGATCCTGCCCTTTATGCGGCTGAAGACAGCGATACCGCATATTTGACAAACCGGACACTGGAGGAATTATGCGCCAGGGAGCAGCAGGATTGGCTGTCTCTTGTGACCTATATTCGCCCACACCCCCCTCTGGTAGCACCCGCGCCTTACAACAAAGCATTTGCGCCGTCAGAATTGCCGTCACCAGTCCGTCCGCAAAGCCTTGAGCATCACAAAGAGACCCATCCATATTTCGCCGCAAATTATACACATCCCGCCAATGAGGGTCTGTATATCGGCTTCGATGGCCGTCAGGATTTGATGGCAGACGACGATATTGCCGAGTTGCGCGCTGTCTATGCCGGATTGGCCATGGAGGTGGATCACCATATTGGCCGGATTCTGAATTATTTGCGGGACAGTGGGCAATATGACGATACGCTGATTGTTGTCACTGCGGACCATGGGGAAATGTTGGGTGACCACTATATGTGGGGCAAGGAAACGCCGCATGAGGCCGCGCTTCACGTTCCACTCATCATCCGCGATCCGCATAATCCGCAAAGCCACGGGATTGAAGTCAATCATTTCACCGAAACTATCGACATCACGCCAACCTTGCTGGATTGGGTTGGTGAAGAGCCAAACATCAGCTTCAACGGCAAATCTCTTTTGCCGTTCCTGAAAGGAGAGCCACCCCAATCCTGGCGCAACCATATTTTTGCTGAAGTGGATTTTGGTGACCCGCTGGAGCCAACTCGTTTTCAGGAAGCGTTTGGCCTGTCACAGTTCCAGTCGAATTTTGCCGTCATTCGTGATGATCACTTCAAATATGTCCATTTCAACGGCGGATTGCCGCCATTGCTATTTGATATGCAGGCCGACCCTCAGGAATTCAACAATCTGGCCGCGGACCCATCCCACGCGAGCGAGCTTCTGCATTACGCAAATGTGATGCTGGACCACCGCATGTCTTTTGCGCACCACGCAACCAGCCGCATGAAGATAAAGGAAACAGGGATTCAGTACGCTTAGAGAAGAGGTGCGGTCGGGAAGTTCGATCAGACGTGCGATTTGCTAATTCTTGAGGATCAGCGGAACGATGCCCGATAATTGGTTGGGCTTAAGACGAGCCGATTTTCTAATGGCGGAGCCAATTCAAATGCTCGGGGTGCAGAAGCAAAATCGTAGAGTCTGAAAATACGCAAAGCGTCGGCGCGCTCTTCTGCAAATTCTTTTTCATTCTGGCTCAGATAAAAGGGCGTCCTGCGGTGACCCATTGTGGTCTTAACTTCCAGAAGCCTCTCTTCGCCTGAGGCTGTAAATGATTGAATATCGTAGCCTGCTCCGTCGCCATCTTCCTGCGACACCCATCGGACGCGTTTCGCCAAATCGGCTCTGCCAGCTTGTCTTAAACGCAAATGTTCATGATGTAAGGCTTTTTCCTCTCCCGCTTTGCCGAGTGTGCGGTTAGCCTCATCGCGTTTCGCAGGGTCAAATTTGCTGATCAACCGAGACACTGCTGGGTCCACATCATCATCAACAACTGCTTTTTCCATTTCCTGTGGTGCTTCTTCAATGAAGAGGGCGGTGTTTTCTTCAGTTAAACCAGTAGTTTGAAAGGGTTTAAATAGATCAATGCTTTTTCGATGCTCCAAGTAACGCTCTATTCCGTCAACTAGTGATTTCTGGAAATTTCGCATGGGCTTATACCCGGCAATCCGAGGCTCTCCCAATAACATCAATACAGAGCTGATGTTCTGATGCTTGAATTCAATTGAGCCTTTGGACCTTTTGATCAGCTTCTGAAGAGCTTCATTATGTCGAGCTTTAATGAATGACACGCCGGTTAGTTCCATTCGAAGCATGTCAAAATAGTCTGCGACAACAAGATCAACCTCTTGGGCTGTCCAGGGCTGCCCTCTAGTTTCGGATTCATTCATGCCGCAGTAACACCAGTTCACACGTCATCAGCACGGCATTTTCGTCCCTAAGCAACGGACCGTTCATGATTTCGCCATCCAGGCCGACAATCAGAATGTCGATATCTGCGCCAGATTGCGGGCCTTCCAGATTGATCGATCCCTTCCGCACGAGAAATTCCGTCGCGTAGCTTTCCATGGCGTCGCCATTGTCAAAGGAAGCACCAATCAGGCTGCCTAGGCCGTGAACTTCGGCCTTTGTCCAGCCCAGTTTTTTGCAGATCTTGACCAGTTCTTGACCGATTTCCACATTCGGGCGCAAACGCACCAGAGCCGCTTGCGCATCGGGTTCTGCGGCCGTTCCATTTGGTTGAAACAATGTAAAATTTGTCTCTGGGTCAAACTGGCCCTTAAATCGGGCATCTGGAAACATCCACCCGGTGAAGCTCGCGGTGTCCTCTATGATGCAGCGATCAGGTAGCATATGTCCGGCGAAATGCTCGCCCGTTTCGTCGGTCCAGGAGCCGTGGCAATGGATAAATGCTCCGCCTTCGCGCCAGCCGACGACCAGACCAGCCTGGTCGATCCGCGCAGATCCGGCCAACGAATAAGTCTCACTCCACCAAGCCGTATGATCATCATCAGGGGAAGGGGCAGGCATGACGAATTCCAGCTGACGCACATTTGCTTCCTGCACTGAAAGGTAGGCAGATATTGCACCAAGCCCGTCCAACTTTGCAGCGAGTGCTGGAAGCACAGTTTGTCCGGCCTCCAATTCAATGCTGATCGGGACCGCATCCGTGAGGCTGACAAAATGGCGTTCCGGCTCAACCGGGCCGGGTTGCCGGATGTAACGCATTATGTCTCCGCGCCTTCTGCCAATCGTCTTTCATATTCAGCCCGCACAAGTTTTTTCGTGATCTTGCCATAGCCGGACTTCGGCAATTCATCCCAGAACACAATTGACTTAGGCATCTTGTAGCTCGCGACCTTTCCAGCCAGCCAATGTCGTAGAACGTCCGCGTCGATCGTCTGGCCATTGGCAGGCACGCACACTGCAATTCCAATTTCCCCCCATTTGGGATCGGGATATCCAAAAATTGCCACCTCGGAAATATCCGGATGCCGCAGAAACTTTTCTTCGGTCTCGCGTGGATAAATATTTGAACCACCGGAAATATACATGTCGGATTTTCGGCCTGTCAGATAGAAAAACCCGTCTGCATCCATGTGTCCCACATCGCCGGTGCAAAACCAGCCATTGCGAAAGGCTTCGGCATTGGCTTTTGGATTGTCCCAATAGCCCGAAAATACGGCAGGTCCGATGATGCAGAACTCTCCAGTCTCGCCCGGTGCGACTTCGTTGCCGGTAGCGTCCTGAATCTGTATCTGCATACCGGTGCGGGCAGTGCCACATGTGCCTTCACGGCGCACTTCGGTGCTGCCATCTTCATGCAGATCAGGGCGCAATACGGTAATTGCGCCGGTCACTTCACCAAGGCCAAAATACTGAACCAGTACTGGTCCCAGTTTCTCCAACGCAGCAATCTGATCGGTCCGGTACATTGGCGCACCAGCATAAATGACATGTCGGAGCGAGCTGTGATCGACGCTGTCAACGGCAGGGTGCTCGACAAGCATTTTCACAATGGTCGGAACAGTGAACAAATTGCTGACGCGCCAACGCTCGATCAAATGCCAGATTTCTTCTGCGTCAAATCCATTGGATGCGGGCAGAATGGTTGGAACACCGCGCGCAACTTGCATCAGCATATGCACACCAGCCCCGTGTGACAGTGGCGCAACCGCAATCGAGGCATCATTTTCAGTCGTTCCGGGCATCAGATCGCTGAGGTGGTTGGTCACCACAAAAGCCATTTGGCCATGCGCCAGAACAGCGGCTTTTGGGTAGCCAGTCGTGCCCGATGTGTAAAACAGCCAGCAGGGGTCATTATAGTCGACATCGCATAGTGGCGTCGTGGCGTCCTGGTACTGATCGACCAGCGCGTCATAGTCGGTCCCGATACCGGATGCGCCGATGGATATCATGAATTCCAGATCATCCGCGCAATGGCTTACGTGATCCGCAAACACGGATTGTATGATCATTCCCTTGGCGCCACTGGAGCGTACAATCCAGGACAGATCGTCCGGACTGCCGCGAAAATTGGCAGGCACCCAGATGGCACCAATACGCCAACAGGCATAGGCTGATTCAAATACCTGATTGCAATTTTGCGACTGAACAACAATTCGGTCGCCCTTTTGCACGCCATAGGTTTCCACCAATGCGCGCGCCATGGCATTGACCCGCGCATTCAGTGCTGACCAGGACCACTCGGAATCTCCCCAAACGAGACCGGGCTTTTCTGGAAACCGTCTTGCAGATTGTTCCAGAAAGTGAGCCAGATTCATGACCCGGTTGGAATTACGTTGCATAAAATATGACCTTACTGCACGCGTTCAAGAATGGAGACGTAGTTCGATACCGCTGCACCGCCCATGTTAAAGACAGCACCAAGCTCGGCATTCGGTATCTGCATGTCGCCGGCTTCACCCATTATTTGCATGGCGGCCATAACATGCATCGAAACGCCGGTTGCCCCAATCGGATGACCCTTGGATTTTAACCCGCCGGATGGGTTCACCGGCAGCTTTCCATCCTTCCGGGTCCAACCCTCACGCGCTGCTTTCCATCCTTCACCGCGTTTGGTCAGGCCCATCGCTTCATATTCAATCATTTCGGCAATTGTGAAACAGTCGTGGGTTTCAACAAAGTCGAGCGCATTGAGATCAACACCGGACGAACCCTTGGCCTGTGTCCAGGCCCGATGCGCACCCTCGAACGCGGTCATGTCGCGCCGTGACAGAGGAAATACATCATTGCTGTTGGCCCGCGCGCGAAAGCTGATAGCCCGCGCCAGGTCTTTGGCGGTTTCCCGGTCGGCAAGTACAATCGCGGCCGCGCCATCAGACACCAGCGAACAGTCCGTGCGTCTGAGGGGAGGTGCCACCAATGGGTTCTTCTCGGAAACCGTATTGCAGAAATTAAACCCAAAATCCCGCTGCATGTGGGCAAAGGGATTATGCACACCATTGGCATGGTTTTTGGCGGCAATCATCGCCATTTCGGCGCTTCGATCCCCATATTTTTGAAAATAGGATTGTGTTATCTGGGCAAAGATACCGGCAAAGCCGCCGCTGACACCGGCTTCTTCCTTGCGATAGGACGCGCTCAGAAGAATATCGCCGACTTTTGCGTTTGAGGTGGTAGACATTTTTTCCGCCCCCACAACCAAGGCAATGCGTCCGCGCCCGCTGGCAATAAAGTCGGCTGCGGTATAAAGCGCCGCAGAACCTGTGGCGCAGGCATTTTCTGTGCGAATGGCAGGTGTGTGCTCAAGCCCTGGAACCGCAACCCCAAGCAGGGCCGCTTCAAATCCCTGATCTGAAAACCCATTATTGAGAACGCCAACCGAGGCGAAATCAACACTATCGGGCGTAACACCTGCATGGTCCAAAGCCGCCCCGCCAATCTCGGCCATAAGCGCTTCCACATCTGCGGCGTCACTTTTGCCGAACCGGCTATGCGACCAGCCGACAATTACGGGATCTGAATTCATTCTCTTCCTTTCAAGCCCGGTCCGCCCTAGCCTTGAGGCGTCATAGCCTCCCGCTGGCGAGCGCGTTCAAGCCCCAGTTTGCGTTCCCGATAGATAATGATCAACCCGGCCAGGATCACAAGCGCTACGCCAGCCAGTGTATTGGCGTTCAAAACCTCATCAAATACAGTGTAGCCAACAATGACAGCCAGCAGGATCGAGATATATTCAAATGGCGCAATGACAGATGTGTCAGCAAACCGATAGGACATGGTCAGCAGGATTTGTCCAATCCCTCCCAAAATACCCGCCATGATGAGCAGGCCCAACTCGGGAAGTTCCGGTACAACCCAGCCAAATGGCAGCGACAGCAGGGAAAGAAGCGTGGCAGTGATGGAGAAGTAGAACACAATCGCGGCCGTGCTTTCCGTGCCAACCAATTTGCGGATGAACACTTGAGCCAGAGCCATGAAAACGGCACTGATCAAAGTCAGGAACGCGCCAATGGTCTCCAGCTTGTCTGCGGATTCAACACTGATGACAGTGAGACGCGGCAGCAGAATGACAACCACCCCCACCAGTCCGAGAACCACCGCTGACAGGCGAAACACCCGGACAGGTTCGCCTAGAAACATCGCCGCAAAAATAACGGTGAGAACAGGCGCGGCATAGCCAATCGCGGTGACTTCGGGCAATGGCAACAGCCCAAGTGCGGTGAAGCCCATGGCCATGGAAGCAGTCCCCACCAGTCCGCGCCAGACATGGCCCATCGGGTTGTTGGTTTTGAGGCCCTGTTTCAAATCATGCTGCCAGGCAAGCCAAACAAGAATGACCGGGATGGCAAAGAGCGATCTGAAGAACACGGTCTCGCCGGGTGGAATATGATCAGCAACTGCTTTGATGCAACTTGCCATGGCGACAAAAATCGTCACCGACATGAGTTTCAGCAAAATTCCGCGTAGTGGGTTCATGACTGGCCTGAATGGGAGGGGTGTGAGATCTCAGACATCTACCGCGAGTCGCATACAGCATGCAATCGGGAGTAGGTCCGCGCCCTACCTTTGTGAAGTCTTCCAATCTGGATTCAGCCACGGCTCCGCGTTGGACCGACTTAGCGGGTCACGGCCAAGAATATGGTCTGACGCTTTTTCGCCAACCATGATGGAAGGGGCATTCAGATTGCCATTGGTGATCCGTGGAAAGATGGAACTGTCAGCAACCCGCAATCCTTCAACACCAATCACGCGGCAGGTTGGATCAACAACGGCCATGAGATCGTCTGCGCTACCCATTTTGGCGGTTCCGCACGGGTGATAGGCACTTTCGGCATGCTCACGAATAAACCCATCCAACTCATCATCGCTCTGAAGCGCACCACCCGGTTGAATTTCGTGTGACGTAAAGGGTTGAAAGGCCGCTTGCTCAAAAATCTCGCGAGTCAGTCTGATGCAGGTCCTGAAATCCTGCCAGTCACTGTCATGACTCATGTAGTTGAAGTTGATTTTCGGAGCGTCGTCCGGGTTGCCCGACCGCAGGGTAACCGCACCGCGAGACGCAGAGCGCATTGGACCGACATGGGCCTGGAACCCATGCCCTTCGGCAGCTGTCTGGCCGTCATAGCGCACAGCGATAGGCAGGAAGTGATACTGGATATCGGGGTAATCGACACCAGCCTTTGAACGAATGAAAGCAGCGGATTCAAACTGGTTGGAAGCCCCCATACCTTTGCGCGTAAACAACCACTGCGCACCGATCAGAGCCTTGCCCCAAAGGTTCCAGTATTTGTAAAGCGTGATGGGTTGGCTGGCGGCCATCTGGATGTAAAGCTCCAGATGATCCTGCAGGTTTTGTCCAACTCCCGGACGGTCTGCGACCACAGGGATCTCGTGTTCTGCCAGATGCTCTGCCGCACCAATGCCTGACAATAATAAAAGCTTTGGTGTGTTGATGGAGGAAGCTGCAATTATGACTTCCCGGTTTGCCCGAACAGTTTCCAGCTGATCACCGCGCTTGATTTCAACGCCAATGGCACGACCATCTTCAAATATCACGCGTTGCGCCATGGCGCGGATGATCGAGCAATTGTCTCGCTTCAAAGCGGGTTTGAGATAGGCATTGGCCGCAGACCAGCGTCGACCGCGCCATACGGTCTGCTCCATCGGGCCAAAACCCTCTTGCTGTTCGCCATTATAGTCACCTGTGACCTGATACCCGGCCTGTTCACCAGCATCGACGAAGGCCTGAAACAGTGGATTTTTGCGCGGTCCGCGCGTGACATGCAAAGGCCCGTCAGTGCCGCGCCACGACGGATCTCCGCCATGGCCACCGTCATGCCAGTGCTCCATGCGCTTGTAATAGGGCAGTACGTCGGCATAGGCCCAGCCTTCGGCACCGCTTTCGGCCCAATGATCAAAGTCCTTTGCATGTCCGCGCACATATACCATGCCATTGATGGAGGATGACCCGCCAATGACCTTGCCACGTGGCACGACAAGTTCTCGCCCGCCAAGATGGGGTTCAGGCTCTGATGAGTAGCCCCAATCATAGCGCGCCATATTCATGGGATAGGAAAGAGCCGCTGGCATTTGAATGAAGGGGCCAGCATCCGTGCCGCCATATTCGATCACGAGGACCGAATATTTGCCGTTTTCCGACAGGCGGTAAGCCATGGCACAGCCTGCAGAACCGGCACCAACAATGACAAAATCTGCTTGCATCAGTAGGGCGCCTCAACTGGACCCATGGCCACATAGACAGATTTCAACTGTGTGTAATGCTCAATCGCCGCCTTGGAATTCTCTCGTCCGACACCGGATTGCTTGACGCCGCCAAAAGGGGCTTCCACCGGCGCGAGATTATAAGTGTTGATCCAGCAGGATCCGGCCTCCAACTCTGCGATGACCCGATGAGCTCGCGTCAGATCTTTGGTGAACACGCCGGCGGACAGGCCGAACTCGGTGTCATTGGCACGGGCAATAGCTTCGCTTTCTTCGCTGAAACTGAGCACGGACATGACCGGCCCGAAAATCTCCTCCCGGGCGATGCGCATATCGTCTGTAACATCGGCAAAGACCGTTGGTTCAATGTAAAATCCATTTTTGCCCATCGCACGCTTGCCGCCGGTTACCAGTCTTGCACCTTCGGATTTGCCAATCTCGATGTAACCCAGAACCTTGTCCATCTGCGCTTCGGTGACCATCGGTCCCATCTGCGTCTCTTCATCCATGGGATCACCCAGCCGTATCGCGTTGGTACGTGCTGCCAGTCGATCCAGAAATGCAGGAAGAATGCCATCTTGTACAAACACCCGCGTGCCGTTGGAGCAGACCTGACCAGAGGAGTAGAAATTGCCCAGCATCGCCCCACCGACCGCGTCTTCAATATCTGCATCGTCGAAGACGAGAAGGGGTGATTTGCCGCCAAGCTCCATGGTTACATGTTTCACACCGGCACCTGCAGCAGCATAAACCTTTTTGCCGGTGGGAACCGATCCTGTCAGAGACACTTTATCGACGCGCGGATCAGACACCAATGCTGACCCCACATCGCCAAGACCCTGCACTACATTGTAGAGCCCTGCTGGCAGGCCCGCCTCCACCAGTATTTCAGCAATCTTCAAGGCGCATAGCGGCGTCGTTTCAGATGGTTTGAACACCACGGCATTGCCGCAGGCAAGCGCCGGAGCGCCCTTCCAGCAGGCAATCTGCGTTGGGTAATTCCAGGCGCCGATGCCGACGCAAACACCAAGTGGTTCACGGATGGTGTAGACAAAATCCTCCCCAAGCGGGATGTGTTCACCTGTAATGGTGGCTGCAAGGCCACCGAAATACTCCAACGCATCCGCGCCCGATGTGGCATCTGCCACGAGTGTTTCCTGCAATGGTTTGCCGGTGTCCAATGTCTCCAGCGTGCTGAGGTCGCGGTTGCGATCACGGATCATGTCGGCGGCTCTGCGCAATATGCGCCCGCGCTCTGTACCACTCGTCCGTGCCCAGGATTTCTGAGCCGCTTTTGCAGCGCTTAGCGCCTGATCAATGATGGAAGGCGTCGCCGAATGCACCCGTCCGATCAGCTCTCCACTGGCCGGATAAATGATATCAATCGGTGTTCCTGCCGTATCTTCCACATAGACACCATTGATAAAATGGCTGGCGGTTGGTTGTGCTTTCATAGGTCAAGTCTTTGCGAAATTAGTGTCAAAAAATATTGGCTGGTCACTGTGAAATCCCAACCGCTGTTGTTTTCTGGCCGAGTTGCAAATGCAGATACTCAGCCACTGTTGCAATTGTATCCAGACGACTGGGCGCAATATCCTGCAGCGCTTTGCGGATGTAGAATCCGTCAATCATGGCCGCCAGTCCCTGTGCAATGTGTTCTGCCCGACTGGGATCTGTGAGCTGCATCAGGCTGAATACAAGGTTGGAATGCAAGCGTCGTGCATAGACCTGCAGCAGGCGCTGCGCTTGTTTTGATTTTTGTGCCTGAACATAAAAGGAAAGCCATGCAGCAACCACTTCAGGTGCAAAATTGCGCGGGTGGAAGCTGGCAGTGATGATGGCTTCCAGTCGATCCAGCGGATCGTTTACCAATGATAATTCATGGCGCACATGCTCGCCGAATATTTTCAGAATATGGCGCATGGCAGCCAGCAAAATCTGATCTTTACCGCCAAGATAATGATGCGCCAGGCCACTTGAAACGCCCGCGCGCTTTGCAATGCGGCCCACAGTGACGTCCAGCGAACCGATTTCACCGATTTCCAGAATGGTGGCATTGATCAGGGCCTGTCGGCGAATGGGCTCCATTCCGACCTTGGGCATTTCAGTCCTCGCTGGTGGCTCTTTTACGGCAAAAAGAGCGGGGGCTTGCTATGTTCAGGGAATATGTTTTTAATTGACTCGTCAATTAATAAAAATCGGAAACGTCATCAGAGGCTGAGCTCAGACCAGACTCTGGTCGTTCACCAGCTGATCATCAATCGAATAATTCTAGTCATAGGGACCCACCATGAGATTTTTCAAAACCACAGCAGCAAGCATTTTGGTGCTTGGCACGCTTTCCACAGCCGTACAGGCAAATTGTGACGCCGTTACCTTCTCCGATGTGGGTTGGACAGATATCACCGCCACAACTGCTGCCACGACCGTCCTGCTGGATGCTCTGGGCTATGAGACAGATGTGAAAGTTCTGTCCGTGCCGGTGACATATACCTCCATGGCACGCGGCGACATTGATGTCTTCCTGGGCAACTGGATGCCAACCATGGAAGCCGATATTGCCCCTTACCGTGAAGCCAAAACCGTTGATACGGTCCGCGAAAACCTGGAAGGCGCAAAATATACGCTTGCCACGAATGCTGCAGGCGCAAAGCTTGGCATTACGGACTTTGCCAGCATCGCTACGCACATGGATGCTCTGGAAGGAAAAATCTACGGCATCGAACCAGGCAATGATGGCAACCGGCTGATCATTGATATGATTGAAGCCGATGCGTTTGGCCTGAAGGACTTCGAAGTTGCTGAATCCTCCGAACAGGGCATGCTGGCGCAGGTTGGCCGGGCAGACAAGCGCGACGAGCCTGTTGTATTTCTCGGCTGGGAGCCTCATCCGATGAACGCGAATTTCGACCTGACCTATCTGGCAGGCGGCGATGACCATTTTGGTCCGGATTTTGGTGGCGCAACAGTATACACCAACACCCGCGCTGGCTACGTGGCAGAATGCCCGAATGTGGGCAAATTGCTCTCCAACCTGAAATTCACGTTGGCCATGGAAAATGAAATCATGGGCGCAATCCTGAATGACAGTGAAGATCCTGAAGATGCAGCTACTACATGGCTGAAAGCCAATGCAGATGTGCTGGCTGGCTGGCTTGACGGCGTCACCACCCAAGATGGCAGTGATGCCATGGCTGCTGTAAAAGCAGAACTCGGCCTTTAAAGACCAGAGTCGAGGGTTTAAGCTCTAAAAAATATGGCCTCCCGTTCTGATCAATGGATCGGGAGGCTTTTTCTGATAATTCTTATTGGCGGGCTTAAAGACCTATGGAATGGCTGACGGCAAACAAGATTCCGGTCGGAAAGACCGCCCGATCCGTATTCGACTGGTTACAGGCCAATGGTGCCTGGTTCTTTGATGGGCTGGCCGTGGGTCTGGAAACCCTCATCGATGGTATCCTCTGGGTGTTGCAGACACCGCATCCGCTGATCATCATTGCATTCTTTGTCGGATTGACCTGGTATCTTCAACGTTCCTGGAAAACCTGTCTGCTCATTTTCCTCGGATTTCTGTTTATTCTCAATCAGGATTACTGGGAAGAAACCACAGAAAGCCTGACGCTGGTTCTGTCTGCCTGTGTGGTCTGTATGGCTGTTGGCGTGCCAATTGGCATTGCGGCCGCGCATAGGCCAAACCTTTATCGCTTCATGCGACCGGTTCTGGATTTGATGCAGACCTTGCCAACCTTCGTTTATCTGATTCCGGCGATTGTCTTTTTCGGCATCGGGATGGTGCCGGGCCTTATGGCAACGGTTATTTTTGTGTTGCCCGCGCCCATTCGACTGACCCATTTGGGCGTCTCTTCAACTCCGCAGCCCTTGCTGGAAGCCGCTGATGCCTTTGGCGCAACTGGTTGGCAGAAATTGGTGAAAGTGGAATTCCCCTATGCGGTGCCGCAAATCATGGCGGGGCTTAACCAAACGATCATGCTGTCGCTATCGATGGTCGTTATTGCAGCGCTTGTGGGCGCTGATGGTTTGGGCGTTCCGGTGGTTCGGGCGCTTAACCAAGTGAACGCTGCGCTCGGCTTCGAAAGTGGATTTGTCATTGTTATTGTCGCAATCATGCTGGATCGCATGCTGCGCGTGGAGCGCCGCAAATGAACAATGCTGTTGAATTCGATGCGGTTTCCATTGTTTTCGGGTCAAACCCGAAAAGTGCTCTGCCGGCCATGGATGAAGGAAAGACCCGAGCCGAGGTACAAGAGCTGAGCCAGCAGGTCCTTGGCGTACATGATTGCTCTTTGGACGTGAAAGCCGGCGAAATTCTTGTTTTGATGGGGCTCTCGGGTTCCGGCAAATCAACCTTGCTGCGCGCCGTTAATGGCCTCAATCCGGTGGTGCGTGGATCTGTTCGCGTCAATGATGGTGATCAGATGGTCGACATCACCTCTGCCGATAAGAAGACACTGAGACGGATGCGTCTGTCCCATGTTGCCATGGTGTTCCAGCAGTTCGGTTTGTTGCCCTGGCGCAGTGTGCGGGAAAATGTTGGCCTGGGCCTGGAACTCGGTGGCATTGAAGTGGCGGAACGCAACAGCCGTGTCGACACCCAATTGGCGTTGGTTGGTCTTTCTGATTGGGCTGAGCGCAAGGTTGGGGAACTGTCCGGGGGCATGCAGCAGCGAGTCGGTCTTGCCCGGGCATTTGTGACGGAAGCGCCAATCTTGTTGATGGACGAGCCATTCTCTGCGCTTGACCCTTTGATCCGCACACGCCTCCAGGATGAATTGCTGGATCTGCAAAGCAGTTTGAAGCGCACGATTATCTTTGTCAGCCATGATCTGGATGAAGCTTTCAAGATTGGCGATCGCATTGCCATTATGGAAGGTGGTCGGATTATCCAGTGCGGCACGCCGCAAGAGATTTTTTCAGCACCGGCTAATGACTATGTGGCCGATTTTGTGGCCCATATGAACCCGCTCAACGTGCTGTGTGCAGAACATATTATGCACCCTGTTACAGGCAATGCACCGACGGTGACGGTAACCGGTCAGGAAATGATCCAGAACGTTATGGAGCTGCTGAAAACAGGCGGCGATGCTGTCGGGGTGGAGAAAGATGGCGTGATCGTTGGGCAAATCACTCAGGAAAATATCCTGACGGCGTTGCTGGACCCGCGTGGAGAAGTGGATAGATAGCAGCCTGGGGCCTGAGCCCAATTTCCCGTAACTTTGCTATTCGCGGGATTTGCTTTGTGCTGCCTGTTCGTTCATTGCGTCATGTCGCGCCTGTATATCCTCCGGCCAGCGTGATTTGATGAAGGATAATACAGCTGTTATCTCGGCGTCGCTCAGAACGTCCTTGTAGACAGGCATAGCGCTTTCGTAGCCGTCAAGCCCCGCAAATTCAGCCAGTCCGTATTTGGTAATTCCGAAAAGCACGTCATCAGTGTGATGCCACGTGTGCCCGGTTTCATCATGTGGTGGCGCAGGCAGAAGGCCGTCTTCGCCCGGACTGCGCCAATTCGGTTGGCCTTCAAGGTTGTCACCATGGCAGGACGCACAATTGGAAGCATAGACTGCGCCGCCAAGCTGAACTGTGGCGTTATCTTCGGGGACGAAAAGGCCGCTTTGGGAGGCAAACATAAATGTTCCGCCTCCCAAAACCAGTATTGTGGACCAACAAATTATATGTCCGGCTTTTGACACCGGCATTTTTACGCGACCACAATCTCTGAATTGGACCGCACGCGCTTGTACAGATCAATCACATCCTGATTGATCATGCGCACGCAGCCACTGGAAACCGATTTGCCGATTGTCCAGTATTCCGGCGTGCCATGAATGCGGTACAATGTGTCTTTGTTGCCCTCAAATATATACAGCGCACGCGCACCAAGCGGATTGTCTAGTCCGGGCTGCATCCCGCCATTATCGGCACTGTATTTGCTGAGCTCGGGGCGTCTTGCAATCATCTCTTCAGGCGGCGTCCATGTCGGCCATGGTCGTTTCCAGGCAACCCTTGCACGACCGGCCCATGCGAAACCTGCTTTGCCAAGCCCAACCCCGTACCGCATTGCTTTGCCGTCAGGTTCTACCAGATAGAGATAGTGCGACGACGTATTGACGATGATCGTCCCGACCTTTTCATCGGTGCGATAACTAACGCGGCGACGCCTGAATTGAGATGGTACCTTGTTCAGATCAATTCCGGGAATAGGAAATTTTTCACTAGGTAGTGGCCCATACATCGACGCATAATTGCCGAACCCGCCTCCTGTATCGCCCGCGCTATCATTTGTGGCTGTTGTACAGCCCGAAACCGCAAGGCCCAAAATACTGGCGCTTCCCAGCACAAAGGCGCGCCGGGATGGCGTGCGTGCTGTATTGTCATCAAAATTCATATTGCAACTACCTTTGCGCCGATCCTGACGCGTTCATAAAGATCTTCTACATGCGCATTGATCATGCGCACGCATCCACTGGATACGTTTTGTCCAATGGACCACGGCTCAGTTGTTCCATGAATCCGAAACAGCGTATCACGGCCATTACGATGGAGATATAAGGCCCTTGCGCCAAGCGGGTTGTTGATGCCGCCAGGCAAGCCACCTGCATATTTTTTGTAACGACGAGGATCACGCCGGATCATATTCGCCGTTGGTGTCCAGCGCGGCCATTTGGCTTTTCGGCCAATCGTGGCTGACCCGTTAAAGGCCAGGCCAGCTTTGCCAAGCCCAACCCCGTAACGTCGCGCACGGCCACGTCCGGTGACGAGGTACAGGAAATGTTTGCGCTGGTCGACCACAATTGTTCCAACCGGATATCCTTTGAACCGCACATTACGTGGCTTGAATTTAGAGTTCAGTCGGAAGTTTTTCGGTTTGGCAGCAAGAGCTGGCAGCGGTGCTGTCGCAACAAGTGCCGAAAAGCCGAGTATGAGGTTACGTCTTGTAAGCATGTCATGCCTCATGAATTGTCTAAGAAAAAATGCATCTCATGCAGAAGCAAAGATGCGCGTTTAGCTGAGACAATCAGGCAATTGGAGGTCGAAAATGCGCGTGTCGAAAGGCTGCATTGAGGCTGGTCGCCGGCTCATAGGAAGGGATGGTTCCGCCGAACAAGAACTCTGGATTAAAAGCCGCATTTGTAAATGAACAGTCTGAACTGCAGGGCGCATTACTGTTGGACGTTTTAACTGCATCGTCTTCGCCGCAACATTTCTGCCTTGCGGTCACAATGGCACCGCTGCCCGAGACAATGGAGACGTCCTGATCAGTATCTGCAATAGTTTCCTGAATGTCCTGAGAGGTTAAGTTTGCAAACGCTGTTCCGCTGTCAGGCAACCCATGGGTGCCGACAAACAAAAGCAACAGCAGAAAACAAATCAATTTCCTCATAATTCTCTCATACCCAGAACCAGCCAAAAAATCCAGTCCAGTCCGATCACCATGCCGTGAGGTCAGTTACAAGGGCTAGGGTGCGGACCCTTTATGGATGGTGAAATAGTCGGGATCGGTTTGTTTGCAGACTAGGAGCAAAGAAGCAGGAAGTCTGAAGACTTTCAAGTCTTTGCGACGCGGGCTACGGGCAAGCAGGCCCGATCCTTGATGGACAGAAAAATGACTGCGACCTGCGGCGTCAAAGCGCTTGACCGGGCAGAAAGCCCGCTCTGCGCGCATTTCCTTGCATCTCTTTGCCATTTGTTCTGATATTTCGCCACCCATAAAGGGTCCGCACCCTAAGCGCCAACCTCAAACCAAGTGTTCATTCCGGCAGCCGCATGTTCCAGCATGTGACAGTGCAACAGCCATTTGCCAGGATTGTCAGCAACAAAGGCAATTTTGGTGGTCTGTTTGGGCCCGATGAGAAAGGTGTCGCGCCATGGCTTCCCTTCATCGACGTCACTTCCGCTGCGCTCCAGAACACGGAAATGATGCCCGTGAATATGCATGGCATGAAGAAAGGCTGTGTTGTTAACCGTGTCCAGAATGATTGTGTCATTTCGCTGGACTGAAAAGAAGGGCGCATCGGCCAGATTGGCGATACCGTTGAAAGCCCAAACCTGTCCTGTGCTCCTGAAATCCGCTCTTTCCAGCTTTTTGCCCTTATAGGTGATGTCGCCCATCCCTCCCATGGCACCGCCAGTCATATCCAGCTTGAAAACGCGTGCATTTTCAAGGTCCGGTTCTGGCAGGTCGTTCAAAATCAGCGCAGGCATTGTCACTTCAGACATCCCCAGTGCAGGTATTGGCGAGGTGTTGTCCGACTTTTCCACGATATCGAAACTGGCAACCGAGAATGCCTGTCCACCTGAGACCTCGTCCAGTTGCATTGGAATCCCTGATTCTGGAACCACCAATAAATCGACCCTTTGCGCGGGGCCAAGCAACAACGGCTGATAAGGTAATTCGGTAACAGCTGGCAGGCTTTGACCATCATAGGCAAGAATTTTTGCACCAAGTTGCTTTGTATCCAGTTCCAGCACGCGGGCATTGGATGTGTTGATCAGCCGTAATCTGTATGATTCATTCGCGTTCAGTGCGTAGTTAGGTTGGCTCTTGCCATTGACCGTGAGCCAATTGCCGAGGCGTCCACCATGGCTCCAATCCATCATTGAGCCAAGGCTGGCAGTGTCAAATTTGCCGCTTTGGTCCAGCCGCCAATCATCCAGAACCAGTGTCCGGTCGTGCTCGGCGTCGAAATCGGAGGTGTCGCCCTCGACGATCAGAGCGCCATAGAGACCACGAGCAACTTGATTCCAGCTTCTGTTGTGCGCGTGATACCAATAGGTTCCAGCATCCGGCACAATGAAATCATATTCAAAGGTGGCACCGGGCTCCACGGCTTTCTGTGTCAAGCCGGAAACGCCATCCATGTCGTTAGCAATGCGAATGCCATGCCAATGGATCGATGTTGCTTCTTCAAGCTTGTTAACAAGCCGGACTTTCACCCGATCTCCACGTTTGACTCTGATTTCAGGCCCCGGTGTGGAATCATTGTAACTCCAAAGATCGGAGTCAGGCGCATCGCCTGAATAGAGTTTTTGTTGCGAAGGGCCAGCAATTATTTCGAGAAACCCATCGGATGCTACCGACGCTTTGAAACTGGCTGGCAGGAGGGCAAAGCCCAAACTTCCAGCGCTGGATTTGAGAAAAGATCGTCTGTTGAAGGACATGATATCTACTCCTGGTTCATCAGAAAATTGGCAATGGCGTTCAGATCATCTTGCGAAAGGAAGCGTGTTCCATCCCGCACCACTTCGCCCATTGATCCGCCAAATGTATCTCCATCCGGCAAGACACCGGTACGCAAGGCATAGGCCAGAGATTTTTCCGTCCAGCCATTTTCCATAAGCGCGGCGGTGGTGATGGGTGGCGATTTTCCGCCGCCGGGAAGCTTGTCCGCTCCATGTAATCTAAGTTCTGCCTGCCGTGCGCCCAACGTATTTCGGGGCGTGTGGCATGCGCCACAATGTGCGGGACCTTCGACAATATATTTCCCCCGATTCCAGACATCATTTTGGCCTTCGATTGTCTGAAATCCGGTTTGGTCCAAAAACAGAGCACGCCACAATTTCAACCCGCCGCGAAAATTGAACGGAAACACGACATCCTGATCCCTCGAAGGCATTGCCGCTGGCGGCACCGTTTGAAAGGCCATCCAAAGGTCTGCAACATCCTGATCGCTAAACTTTCTATAAAACGGATAGGGAAAGGCAGGGTAATAAGACTTTCCATCGGGAGAAACACCCTGCCGCACAGCCTTCGCGAAAGTCTCAAGGGTCCAATCCCCGATACCGTGTGTCTTATCAGTGGTCAGATTGGGAGAGTAAAAAGTGCCAAAATCCGTTTCAAGCGCAACTCCGCCCGCCAATGGTGCACCACCATTTTCTGAGTCAGTATGGCATGCAATGCAACCGGACATGCGGGCGAGATAGGCGCCCCGGTCTGCGTTGCCAGTCATACCGGTTAAATTAGGCGTTTCGCCGATGGGCCAAGCCGTCAAAGCCGCCACAGCCGCCCCGGTTAACACCAGGGCGGCCAATGCAAAAACAATCGGTTTTTGCATCCGTCAGTTCTTTTCGGAACGAAATTTTGTGTGGCAGGAAGCGCAGGTCTGCGCCAGCATATTAAACACACCATCGGCAGGCATCGATGCCAATTCGGCTGCGTCTGGCAGATCGCCTGAACCAGCCATCATTGAACCAGTCATCATATCGCCAGAAGACATCATGTCACCGGACGACATCATGCTATCTGTGCCCATCATCCCGGCAGCCGGAGCATTTCCGGATGCCATAAGTCCATTGTCAGCGGACGCTGCCAGCCCCACGGCCAGAGCCTCAAGCCTCATGGCCAGGACCTCAAATTCCTCCCAGTCGGACCAGATTGTCGGACGCGCCTCAGACGGTTTCATCAAACTGTCCTCGGGAAAAAGCTTTGTCATGCTGTCCCCTGCGTGCTTTTGGATTTGGGCGGCATTCTTTCGCACAAGCTCGGCGTCATAGCCGACGTCTCCCCGCATGATTTCGGTCAGGGATTTTGTAACTTTGCCAAGAGTGCCCATGGCATCCATGCGTTCTTTTACAACGCCTGTCGCGCCGTTATGCGCATACGCCGCCGCTGATATAATCAATGCGGCCGCAACCGCCGAAACCATAATCTTAGTTTTCATGTTTTTAGTCCTCGTTTTTCCAAAAGTGCTTGGCCCGGTCAGGCCGTTGTATTTGTGCTTCTGGAATGAGAGCGAGGTGGGGGAGGGTCCAGCATGGCCCAGAACCCATATCTGGAAGAGAATGGTCCGATGGGTATGATTTGCTCTGTGGCAAAGCAGCGATGTTCGACCCAGCCAATCAGCGCAAGTATGTTGGAGCCGCAATGTAGCGTGCCAGCATTGAAATCTTCGTAATCTTGCATTGGTGAAAAATGACTGTGGCCACTGGATTCATCCACAGTCTCGATTTGTGTCAGGGACGTGAGATGTGAATGCTGATGCGCGTCATCGGCAAAACTTTGCTGATGCGAAAAGAAACTTCCGGCCAGTACCAATGACAAGCTGCACACAAGCAACAAAACCCGCTGCATGTCAGTTAATCCCGTTTGCGCGCTGTAGAGCGCGCACATAGGTTGTTATTTTTCCAACATCGGTTTCAGTGACACTCTCAACCGGTGGCATATCACCAAAGCGCCAATGATGCGCCCTGACACCAAGCTTTGCAGCCCTTTGAAATGCAATATCTGCATGATGGGAAGGCTCGTACAGCACATGGACCAGCGGCGGTGCTATGCCATCCCGCCCTGCGGCATCCGCTCCGTGACAGGCGGCGCAACTCTTGTCGAATAAAACCCGGCCCGCGGTTTCTGCGCCATTGAGCTGAGGAACTGTTACCTGTGCCAATGGTGCACCGGATCCGCTCTTGGGAGACGGGGCCAGAAGCCACCAAGCGGACAACGCGATTGCAATGCCCCCGATCAGAACAATGATGGTTTGCTTGTTCAAGTGCTTTTTCTCCCGGCTAGATCATCAATGATCGGGCAGGCTGGCCGATCATCTCCATGGCAGTCTGTTGCAAGCGCCGACAATGTCGCTTTCAGTGATTCCAGTTCTGCCAATTTACGGTCAATTTCGCCGATTTTGTCGAGCGCCAGGCGTTTGACATCAGCGCTGGCACGTTCTTCATCTTCGTACAGCGAGAGCAGCAATCGGCATTCTTCAATCGAAAAGCCAAGACTTCTGGAGCGCTGCAAAAATCGCAGCCGATGCAAGTCGGTTTCAGAATAGGTGCGATACCCGTTCTCAGCGCGGATCGGTTTGAGGAGTTCAATTTCCTCATAGTAGCGGATGGTTTTTGCTGGCAATTGCGATGCCTGTGACGCCTCTCCGATGTTCATATCAAACCACCTTTCACCAATTGGGTGTTAACCCTTGGGACTTTCAAAGTTCTAGTCGGCGCAAGCGCAGCGCGTTGGAAATCACGGATACCGAAGACAGGCTCATTGCAGCCGCTGCCAGCATGGGAGACAGCAGGGTGCCGGTCAGAGGATACAAAATGCCAGCAGCCACTGGTACGCCGACACTGTTATAGGCAAACGCGAAAAACAGATTCTGCTTGATGTTGCTAATGGTTGAGACCGCCAAATTCCGGGCTTTGGCTATTCCGGCAAGGTCTCCGCGCAAAAGCGTGATACCGGCGCTTTCAATGGCAACATCTGTGCCCGTTCCCATGGCAATGCCGACATCCGCTGCCGCCAGGGCCGGGGCATCATTCACGCCATCGCCTGCCATAGCCACAATATGGCCCTTTGCCTGCAGGTCCATGACCAATTGCTGCTTGTCTTGCGGCAGAACACCAGCCCGAACTTCGTCAATACCAAGTTCGTTTGCGACGGACGCAGCTGTGATTTCATTGTCGCCAGTTGCCATGATGATGGTCATACCTGCCGCATGAAGCGCCTTGATCGCATCATGCGTGCTCGGCTTTATTGTATCAGAAACCGCAATCAAACCGGCAAGGCGGTTATCGACGAGCAGATACATGACAGTCTTGCCTGACTCGCGAAGGGTATCCGCCTGTTGCTCACCAATGGCCGCATCTGCACCGGTTTCCTGAAGCATCGCTTTGTTTCCAAGGGTGACGTTGACGTCGCCGATTTTGCCGACAACACCTTTCCCTGTGACTGCCTGAAAGTCCTGTGCCGTTTGCAGCGCGATATTCCTGCTTGTGGCTCCTTCGATAATGGCATCGGCCAATGGATGTTCAGAACCTTTTTCCAATGATGCTGCGAAAGCCAGCACGGTGGCTTCATCCCAATCGGCAAGTGGTACGACATCGGTCAAAACCGGTGTTCCATTTGTCAGCGTACCGGTCTTGTCCACGATGACCGTGTCGACTTTGGCCAAGCGTTCCAGCGCTGAGGCTTCCTTGATCAGGACACCGGCCTGGGCCCCGCGTCCCGTTGCGGTCATGATCGACATGGGGGTTGCCAATCCCAAAGCGCAGGGGCAGGCGATGATCAAAACGGATACGGCCGAAATGATGGCAAATACAAAGGCCGGCTCAGGCCCCAGGATCATCCACGCGACAAAGGCCACAATCGCTATCAGAACAACGGTCGGCACAAAGTAGGAAGACACCTTGTCGGCCAGCCCTTGAATAGGGGCTCGGGAGCGCTGTGCTGAAGAGACCATCTGCACGATTTTGGCCAGCATCGTGTCTTCGCCAACATGACTGGCTTCAATAATCAGACTGCCATTCTTGTTCAACGTTCCCCCGGTGACCCTGTCCGATTGATGTTTTTGCATCGGCAGTGGTTCGCCGGAGATCATGCTTTCATCAACCGCAGAAGTGCCTTCCAGCACAATGCCATCGACAGGAATGCTTGAGCCAGGTGTTACGCGCAGACGGTCACCTTTCAGAATGTTTGCCAGCGGAGCGTCATACTCTGATCCATCTGCATTGATCCGCCGCGCCGTTTTGGGCGCAAGGTCCAGCAAGGCCTTGATGGCATCGCCGGTGCGGTCACGCGCACGCAATTCCAAGACCTGACCAACAAAAATCAGGGCTATGATGACAACAGCTGCCTCAAAGTAGACGGGTGCATGCCCGGCGTTTGTGATTTCCTGCGGGAACAGGCCGGGCGCAAGCACAGCAACAAGACTGTAAAGATAGGCAGCCCCGACCCCAAGCATGATCAGGGTCCACATATTCAGATTCCAGGTGCGAACAGAGGTCCAGCCGCGCTGGAAAAACGGCCGCGCGGCCCAAAGGACCACTGGCGTTGCCAAAGCCAGTTCCAGCCAAAGGGCTGTTTTCTCTCCAATCCAATCGCGGATCGGCAGCCCAACCATCGGCCCCATGGTCAGAATCAACAACGGAATGGCAGCCGCGATGCTCACCCAGAGGCGACGGGTAAAATCTTCCAGTTCATGGTTCGGACCATCTGATACACCATCCATGGGCTCCAGAGCCATGCCACAGATCGGGCAGGTGCCAGGGCCTTCCTGGATCACTTCCGGGTCCATCGGGCAGGTAAAGAGCGCAGTCTTTGGAACCGCTTTCTGCTTTCGTTTGTGGTTGCCCGAAAGATAGAAAACAGGGTCTGCCTCAAACCGGTCTTTGCAGGACTGGCTGCAAAAATGGTAGTCTGTGCCAGCATGAGCAAAACTGGGCTTGCCGCTGTTCAGTGAAACAGTCATGCCGCAAACAGGGTCAATCATCTGATTCTGTGCTGGTTCAGCTTCAGGTAATGCATGCCCGCAAGTTGCGCTGTGTTGATGGTCCATTTTGTGTCCTGAAGGTGCTATAATCGCGTGGCATTGGCCTGATCGTGGTCAGGCATTTGTTCTCATATAAGAAGCTATAAGGCTTCCAGCTACAGGAAGGTCAAGCTCGGCCCGTCATTTGTCCTGTTCAGAAGAAATTTCTTTTTGTGATTGTGTGGCGAAGCCGCTAGTCTTATTTCGGGCTCAGACCCAGATTGTTCTGACCAGATTGTTCTGAAATGTACCGGGTTATGCAGACCAAAGAGATAGATCTTGTTATTTTTGATTGCGATGGTGTTCTCATAGACAGCGAGATCATCAGCTCGAAAATTATGATCTCCCAACTGTCAGATGTGGGAGTGTCGGTAGATTTTGAATACTTCCAGCGCTGGTTTCTGGGGCGCAGCTTTCCCAAGGTGGTGGAATCTGTTCGCAATACTTTTGATGTCGTCTTGCCGGCTGATTTTGAAGCCTCTTACAGACGCAGATTGTTAAAGGCTTTCAGCTCGGAACTAAAGGCGACCGAAGGTGTGGCTGAGATTCTTGGCAATCTGTCCAAGCCAACTTGTGTCGCCACAAGCAGCACACCTGAAAGGGTGCGTAAATCATTGGAATTGACTGGATTGGCGCATTACTTCGGCAGGGATGTATTTACCGCATCGGAAGTAAAAAATGGCAAGCCGGCTCCGGATCTGTTTTTCCATACGGCCAACAAGATGAATGTGGATCCCGAGAAATGTCTGGTAATCGAAGACAGTCTGCCTGGCATGGAAGCAGGGGTTGCAGCCGGAATGCTGGTATGGCGTTTTACCGGCGCAAGTCACTTGCGGGGGCTTGCGCAGAAGGACCATGACATGTTTCCTGATGTGCCGGTTTTTGACAATTGGTCAAAATTCTTTGAAATGGCGCCAGCACTAAAACAACAAAAACACAGTATCGGGGATATAAGTGTCCGCTAAATCCGACAACGAAACCAGCCGCCTTGACGAGGCAGCACGGGCAGGGTGGTTATACTATGTCGCCGGAAACACGCAGGACGAGATTGCGCGTAAGCTGGGCGTTTCCAGACAATCTGCACAGCGGCTTGTTTCACTGGCGGTTAGTGCGCGTCTCATAAAAGTTCGTGTTGATCATCCGATTGCGAAATGTATGGAGTTGGAACGCGAGCTTACCGAGCGGTTCAATCTTCTGGGATGTGAGGTGGTTCCCACGGACCCCGATGCGCCTGCATCCATGGTTGGTATCGCCCAGGCAGGAGCTGCTGAAATGGAGCGGCACCTGAAATCCAATCATCCCAAGATCATTGCCATTGGAACCGGTCGTGCGTTGCGTGCCTGTGTCGAGCAATTGCCCACCATGGATTGTCCCCAGCACCGAATCGTCTCGCTGCTTGGCAACATGATGTCTGACGGGTCCGCAACGGCCTATAATGTGATCATCCGCATGGCTGATCGGGTCAACGCCCGACATTTCCCGATGCCATTGCCGGTGTTTGCAAATTCGCATGAAGAAAAGACGCTTTTGCACACCCAGGAGCCAGTTCACAATATTTTGGAACTCGCTCGCCAGGCCGATGTCACCTTTGTAGGCCTTGGGCAAATGAACGAAAATGCTCAGCTTGTAGTAGATGGTTTTGTGACAAGAGAAGAGGCAAGGTCTCTCAGTCGTATTGGTGCGGTCGGGGAGATCACAAGCTGGGTCTATGACAAGGAAGGCAAGCTGATTGACGGGCTTATTAATGACCGGGTGGCAAGCGCTCCGCTTTTCCCGGATCAGGATCACCCGGTTTTTGGCATCGCCGTGGGGGAAGCCAAGGTTGATGCCATCTGGGGGGCATTGCGCGGGCGGCTGATAAATTCCTTTATCACCAATGAGGCTACGGCTGAGATTCTGCTTAGCAAATAGGAACAAACCCTGTGGGCAGGGCACCTTGATCCAACTCTCAATTCTATTTTAAGATGTGCTCTGGCGGGTAAAGTTTTCGCCTCCTATTGACATCGTTATGGATATCAGTGAATATTTGCCCGTTCTATAAGCAAATGCTCAAGCGGTTCTGGGAGGACCTTATGAAACTTTTCGCACGCGCCCTTGTTGGCGTATCTGCGCTTGCCTTGTTGGCGTCGCCGGCTCTGGCCGAGACAATCACAATTGCAACCGTAAACAACGGTGACATGATCCGGATGCAAAAGCTGTCCGGCGAATTCACTGCACAAAATCCTGACATTGAACTTGAGTGGGTAACACTGGAAGAAAATATTCTTCGCCAGCGTGTCACCACTGATGTTGCCACTAAAGGTGGTCAGTACGACGTAATGACCATTGGTACTTACGAAGTTCCGATCTGGGGTAGCAAAGGCTGGCTCGTTTCTCTGAACGATCTGCCCGCTTCCTACGACATCGACGATATTCTGCCTGCGATCCGCGGTGGTTTGACTGTTGATGGTGAGCTGATGGCTGCACCATTCTACGGCGAAAGCTCCATGGTTATGTACCGCAAGGATCTGATGGCAAAAGCTGGTCTTGAAATGCCAGATGCGCCAACTTGGGAGTTCATTGGCGAGGCTGCTCGCGCAATGACCGACAAAGATAACGAAATCTATGGTGCTTGCCTGCGCGGTAAAGCCGGTTGGGGCGAAAACATGGCGTTCCTGACAGCCATGTCCAATTCCTTCGGAGCCAAATGGTTCGACATGGACTGGAATCCTCAGTTCACCAGCGATGCGTGGAAAGAAACTCTGACTTTCTATGTAAACCTGCTGAACGACGCTGGCCCTCCAGGTGCATCCAACAATGGTTTCAATGAAAACCTGTCCCTTTTCCAGACTGGAAAATGTGGCATGTGGATCGATGCAACGGTTGCTGCTTCCTTCGTAACAAACCCGAATGACAGCCAGGTTGCTGATCAGGTTGGTTTTGCTCTTGCACCAGATACTGGTCTTGGCAAGCGCGGAAACTGGCTCTGGGCTTGGTCTTTGGCCATTCCTGCCGGTACGCAGAAAGAAGAAGCTGCCAAGAAGTTCGTTGCTTGGGCAACTTCGAAAGAATATCTGGAACTCGTAGCCAGCAACGAAGGCTGGGCGAACGTGCCTCCAGGTACCCGTACATCACTGTACGAGAACCCAGAATATGCAAAAGTGCCATTCGCAAAAATGACACTCGACAGCATCAACTCTGCTGATCCGCAGAACCCAACAATCGACCCTGTTCCATATGTTGGTGTTCAGTTTGTTGCCATTCCTGAATTCCAGGGCATTGCAACATCTACTGGACAGCAGTTCTCCGCCGCACTGGCCGGATCAACATCTATCGAAGACGCACTGCAAAATGCTCAGAACCTGACTGAGCGTGAAATGAAGAGAGCCGGTTACATTAAGTAATCACACTCTCCTACGGGACCGGCCGTTCAGGTCGGTCCCGTCCAGAATATTCTGGACCCTGTTTATACCCATCAGCCTCCGACCCAATGGTTTCGCCGGGGTTTCGCCGGTCTGATCTGCGATAAACGGTACCCTATTGATCCTGACATAAGGGGGAATTGGCATGGCTACCGCACATTCCAAAACCGCTGCGCGCTTTATGATTTCACCAGCAGTACTTCTGTTGCTGGCCTGGATGATTGTACCGCTCGCAATGACGATTTACTTCTCGTTCCTACGTTACAGTTTGATGTCGCCTGGCGAAGAGACCTTCGCTGGCTGGGAAAACTACCAATATTTCCTGACTGACCCGGCATTCTTTTCTGCCTTCTCAAACACCATCGTTTTGGTTGTGGGCGTGCTTTTGATAACCGTAGTTTTGGGTATCGCGCTGGCTAATCTTCTTGATCAGCCAATGTGGGGGCAGGGCATCGTCCGCATTCTTGTTATTGCACCATTCTTCGTTATGCCAACAGTTTCGGCTTTGGTTTGGAAGAATATGTTCATGGATCCTGTGAACGGCCTTTTCGCCCACGCGGCCAAGGCCTTGGGGTTGCAACCGTTCGAGTTTCTGACACACGCGCCATTGGCATCAATCATTATGATTGTTTCCTGGCAGTGGCTACCATTTGCGACCCTTATTCTGCTGACCGCCATGCAGTCGCTGGATCAGGAGCAGCTTGAAGCTGCCGAGATGGATGGCGCCAGTTGGCGGAGACGCTTCTTCTATATTGTGCTGCCGCATCTGTCGCGGGCCATTACAGTGGTTGTCCTTATTCAGACAATCTTCCTTCTTTCGATCTTCGCTGAGATTCTGGTGACCACCAATGGCGGACCAGGAACGGCTTCAACCAATATTACCTATCTGGTTTATGCCCAGTCTCTTCTGCAATTCGATGTCGGCGGCGGTTCCGCAGGCGGTATTGTTGCAGTCATCCTTGCAAACATCGTTGCGATCTTCCTGATGCGGATGATCGGGAAAAATCTGGAGGCTTGAGATCATGGCACGTGCTGTTACCAACCGATATAAACTGCTCATTACGCTGATCTCATGGAGCATCGGGATTGCAATTTTCTTCCCGATCCTGTGGACTTTCCTGACGAGTTTTAAAACCGAAGCGGAGGCGATCGCGTCGCCTCCCTCCTTCCTCTTCTTTGAGTGGACAACAGAGAATTATACTGAAGTCCAGTCACGGTCGAATTACCCACTTCACTTCATGAACTCGGTTATCATCTCATTGGGATCAACCGTTCTTGGGCTTCTCATCGCCATTCCGGCGGCCTGGTCCATGGCATTCGTTCCAAGCAAAAGCACCAAAAATGTTCTGATGTGGATGCTGTCAACAAAGATGCTGCCACCGGTTGGTGTCCTGATCCCGATCTATCTGATTTTCCGCGATACTGGACTGTTGGATACGCGTACGGCTCTGGTCATCGTTCTGACGCTTATCAATCTGCCGATTATCGTCTGGATGCTCTACACATACTTCAAGGAGATTCCAGGTGAAATTCTGGAAGCTGCCCGTATGGACGGGGCGACCTTGTGGTCAGAAGTGATCTACGTTCTGACACCAATGGCTGTACCGGGAATTGCCTCCACGCTTCTGCTCAATGTCATTCTGGCATGGAACGAGGCCTTCTGGACGCTTAATCTGACAGCCGCCAAAGCTGCACCACTGACAGCTTTCATCGCAAGTTACTCAAGCCCCGAGGGTTTGTTCTACGCTAAATTGTCCGCCGCATCGACCATGGCAATCGCGCCAATTGTTATTCTTGGCTGGTTCAGTCAGAAGCAACTGGTTCGTGGCTTGACATTTGGCGCAGTGAAATAGGGTTCAGAGAGGAATTCGATCATGGGAAATATTACACTTAAACAGGTCACGAAGCACTTTGGTGACACAATTGTCATTCCGCCACTGGACCTGAGCATTGAAGATGGTGAGTTTGTTGTCTTCGTTGGTCCATCTGGTTGCGGCAAGTCAACTCTGCTCCGGCTGATTGCCGGTCTGGAAGATGTCACCAGCGGACTTGTAGAGATCGATGGTAGCGATGCCACAGCTCTGCCACCAGCCAAACGCAAACTTGCAATGGTTTTCCAGTCCTATGCGCTCTACCCGCATATGTCAGTGCGCAAGAACATAGCGTTCCCACTGAAAATGGCTAATATGGATCCAGCGGAAATTACCCGCAAAGTGGAGGGCGCAGCAAGCGTTCTGAACCTTACGGATTATATGGAACGCCGCCCGGGTCAACTGTCTGGCGGTCAGCGCCAGCGTGTTGCAATCGGGCGTGCCATTGTTCGTGAACCTGAAGCGTTCTTGTTCGATGAGCCATTGTCCAATCTGGATGCGGCATTGCGTGTGAACATGCGTTTGGAAATCACCGAACTGCACCAAAGCCTGAAAACAACAATGATCTATGTGACGCACGATCAGGTTGAAGCCATGACTATGGCTGATAAGATTGTGGTGCTTCAAGCTGGCAATATCGAGCAAGTCGGTTCGCCTATGGAGCTTTATCATCATCCGGCAAATGTATTTGTGGGTGGCTTTATTGGGTCTCCCAAGATGAATATCATCACGGGTCCAGAAGCTGAAAAGCTGGGTTCGCATACGATTGGTATCCGGCCTGAACACACCATGGTCTCGAAAGAGCAGGGTACCTGGAAAGGTAAGGTTGGCGTCTCCGAACACCTTGGTTCAGATACGTTCCTGCGTGTGCATGTCGATGGCATGGACATGTTTACAGTTCGTGCCGAGGGCGATGTTGATTTGCATCATGGTGATGAGGTCTATCTGACGCCTGTTATGGACCGTCTTCACCGCTTTGACAAAGACGGTTTAGCAGTCCGTTGACACGGATTGAGGGGCGAACGGTTTTGTAACATGCGTAGCACGGGCACCAGCGGCCAAATCGCTGGATGCCGCGTGTGACAAGATGCAAATGTTACGATGATCGATGTAGCCCTCAGCTGTGTAAAAAAAGTACGGCAGAAATCGGTTCTGCCGTGCAAACCCTGCATCTGAAAGTGACGGCCATCGCTGGTACAGCACGGATGCTCCGTTCGCAAATACGAGAATTTGCCCCTTGGGGAGAAACGAAGACAAGTCGGCGAATGCGTTCCATATGGGCGCATGGGGACCGCAGAGGACCTGACAGGAGTGGCCGTTTTTCTGGCGTCACCTGATAGTACCTATGTGGTTGCACATACCTACAACGCCGATGGTGGAAACTGGATGAGTTGATGAATTCGACAAAATTGAACGAGACTGCTCTGCAAAGCCTGCCAGACAATGTCGCCGTGCCCAATTATGATCGCAGCGCACTGAAAGCGGGCATCCTTCATATTGGTGTTGGGAATTTTCATCGCGCGCATCAGGCCGTCTATCTGCATGAGTTGTTTTCACTGGGCGAAGATCACGATTGGGCGCTGATTGGTGCAGGCATAAAGCCCTACGACACAGCCATGCGTGAGCGATTGCAACAGCAGGATTGGCTGACAACGGTGGTTGAACTGGATCCGGAAGGGTTCACCGCCAAGGTTGCCGGTTCGATGATCGATTTTATCGAAGTAGACCCTCAGGCTGTCATTGAAAAACTGTCGTCTCCAGAGATACGCATTGTCTCACTGACAATCACCGAAGGTGGCTATTTTATGGATGACCGCACGGGCGGTTTCGACCACAAGCACCCGGAAATTGTTCATGATGTCAAAAATCCCGACGCACCGGAAACTGTTTTTGGTGTGATCATTGCAGCCATTCAAAAACGCCGCGCAAATGGCGTTGCACCCTTCACGGTGATGTCCTGTGACAATTTGCCGGAAAATGGCATCATCACCCGCCAGGCAGTTCTTGGCCTTGCAATGGACATGTCACCGGATCTGGAAAAGTGGATTGGAGGCAATGTTTCCTTTCCCAACAGCATGGTTGATTGCATAACGCCGGCAACCTCGGATCGTGAGCGCGCCATGGTCGAAGAGCGCTTCGGCATTATTGATTCAGTTCCTGTCGCCTGCGAACCATTTCGCCAATGGGTTATGGAAGACAAATTTCCAAGCGGTCGACCCGCGCTGGAAAAAGTCGGCGTGGAATTCGTTTCAGAAGTTGCGCCCTATGAGTTGATGAAACTGCGTATTCTCAATGGCGGTCACGCCGCGATTGCCTATCCTGCAGCATTGATGGGCTATCAATTCGTCCATGATGCAATGGCAGACCCACTTGTTGAGGGGTTTCTGACGAAGCTGGAAACCTCTGAAATTATTCCAACAGTGACATCTGTGCCGGGTGTCGATTTCCAGAAATATCTGGAAAAGGTCCGCGAACGTTTTTCAAACGCGGCGGTTGCAGATACCATTCCAAGGCTTTGCCTGGATGGCTCGAACCGACAGCCCAAATTCATACTTCCGACAATCATGGACAGACTGTCAGGCGGAGACAGCATTGGCGGTCTGGCGCTGGAAGTTGCCCTGTGGTGTCGTTATTGCGCTGGGACAGATGATGCTGGCAATGCAATTGAACTGGTCGACGAAAAGGCCTCACGTCTGACCGAGCATGCCTTGCGTGCAAAAGACAATCCCGTGGCATTCCTGAAGATGACGGATATTTTCGGCCAATTGGGCGAAAACGCAGAATTTACAGAAGCGTTTTCTGCAGCTTTGGCGTCATTGTGGTCCAAAGGAACAAAGGCAACCCTGCAGGCCTATCTGGCCTGACAGGGGCGTGGATTACAGGGGGGTAGTGACAGGGTCGCTGGAACGCTAGCTCAAAATGTAGCGCAGCATTTCAACAACCTGCTCGGGACGTTCCGCAACCGCAAGGGCTGCCGCATCAACTTCCTTCAACGCATGTTGATGATCTGATCCATGCAGCACGATCAATGACTTGCCAAGCGCTGCTGCATAGCCCGCATCAAAAGCGGCGTTCCATTGTTTGTATTTCTCGCCAAAACGCACAACAACAACATCTGCATCCTCAATGCCTTTGCGCGTGCGCATGGCATTCAGCTTCGCGCCTTTGTGATCGTGCCAGAACTTCTGATCTTCCGGACCCATAATTGCAACGCCACAATCATCTGACGCCGCGTGGTCTGTCACCGGAGATGAAAACGATACGTTCAAGTCGGCCGCACCTGTCATGATTTCCTGGCGCCAATCGGTATGAATTTCACCGGACAAATAGACTTTAAGATTCATGAGATCACATTTCCTGACTGAGTTTTCGGCATCGATCGCAATAGAGTGCCAGTGATGCAACTCTTATTGGCGATCATAGTTTGGCTGGCACTACCATGTTTGTCCTCTTTTTACAAAATGCCAGAAACGACAAAGAAAGCTCCCGAAAAACATCCGGGCAGAACAACCGCAGAGCATGTTCAAAAACAGCTTTGAAAACCACTTGCAACAGAGGAGAAATCCGTTTATCAAAACGTAACTTTATAACATTAACTCTAGGATCATCTATGGCTTTCGCTCGTTCTCTCACTCATGCATGCTTACTAAGTGGCCTTGTCAGCTTTGGATTTGCTCAGTCAGACGGCTACGCTCAGGAACAGGATTTGCGGGTTTTGACGTCTATCAAGCCGATACATTCACTGGTATCTGGGGTCATGTCAGGTGTCGGAGAAGCGGAACTGCTGTTGGATGGGGCATCTTCTCCGCACACCTACAGTCTGAAGCCATCACAGGCGCGCAGCCTGCAGGAGGCTGATGTCATTTTCTGGGTTAGCGACGAACTGGAAGTGTTTCTGGAAAAACCTTTGGAAACTCTGGGGCAAAAGGCGCACATCGTTGCTCTTGAAGGTGTACCTGGCCTGACCAGACTGGCTTTCCGCGAAGGCGGCGCATTTGATGCCCATGAAGAACATGGAGATCACGAAGATCACGAAGACCATGAAGACCATGAAGAGCACGAAGCTCATGGAGAGCACAAAGAACATGAGGCCCAAAACGAGCAGCACGAACATCACGATGACAAGGAAGAGGGCCATCATGCAGAAGCGCATGAGCACGCGGAATTGGATCCCCATATCTGGTTGGACCCAGTCAATGCCGGATTGCTCGTTTCGCACATAGCCAGCGTGTTGTCGGACAAAGATTCCGCCAACGCTGCAAAATATAACGCCAATGCCGCAGCAATGCAGGAGCAATTAAAGCTGTTGACCAGTGACGTGGAGGTGCTTTTGAAGCCTGTCGCTGATCGTCCGTTTGTGGTGTTCCACGACGCCTATCACTATTTTGAAGATCGCTTTGGTCTGCAGGCCGCCGGTTCTCTCACCATCAATCCAGAAACAATGCCCGGAGCTGCAAGGTTGGTTGAGATCAAACAGAAACTGAATGATGTGGAAGCGGACTGCATTTTTTCAGAACCGCAATTCCAGTCCCGCATCATTGATGTTGCCCGTGAAGGCACCAACGCAAAGGCAGGACTTTTGGATCCGTTAGGCATGGACCTGGAAAAAGGGCCTGACCTGTATGATCAACTCATCAGAAATATGGCAGCCAGCTTCCACGATTGTCTTGCAGATGGGGCCTGAGTTTCAGGACCCAACATGCTCCCGACCGTGAGGCTCTAACCAGTCCAGCAATGGTCCAACCGGTACAATTCCGCTTGAATTCACCCGTTTCTGGCTTTGATAATAATGCATTTTCGCGTGATCCAGATTGATGGTGCTCTCGACGCCGGGCCATTGATACAGATCACGCGTGTAGGCCCATAGATTTGGATAGTCGACCAGACGCGCCAAATTGCATTTGAAATGTCCGACATAAATCGGGTCGAACCGCGAAAGGGTCGGAAACAGCCGCCAGTCCGCTTCGCTTGGCGCATTGCCGACCAGAAAGCGAGACTGAGCCAGCCGCTCTTCCAGCATATCGAAGGTCTGAAAAAGCGGAAAGACGGCTTCTTCATAGGCGTCTTGATTGGTAGCAAAACCAGCTTTGTAGACCCCGTTATTGATGGTGTCATAGATGACGTCATTGAGCCGGTCGATATCATCCCGTTTATGGACTGGGTAAAAATCTCCTGATTTTGCCCCCACAGTGTCGAATGCGGAATTGAGCATCCGGATGATCTCGGAGGATTCATTGGACACGATGGTCTCGCGCTTCTTGTCCCACAGAACGGGGATTGTGACGCGACCGGAAAAGACGGGATCAGCTTTCAGATAGAGTTTGTAAAGCAGATCATTACCATACAGCTTGTCGCCAACAATGCCGTCCTCATCCGGCTCGAAAGTCCAACCATTTTCGCCGTTTATCCAATGGACCATGGATGCATCGACAATTTCCTCCAGTCCCTTCAGAGCGCGGTAAATCAAGGTTCGGTGTGCCCACGGGCAGGAATAGGACACATACAGATGATAGCGGCCGGGTTCGGCCTTGAAACCATCGTTCCCGGAAGGGCCCGCAGCGCCATCTGCGGTAATCCAATTGCGGAATTGGGCATCGGCTCGGACAAATTTACCGCCTGATGATTTCGTATCATGCCATTGATCCCGCCATTCGCCTTCTACGAGGAGGCCCATAAAATTCTCCAAATTCACAATGCTTGTTTAAGCTTGGAGACCTCGCACATTCAGAAAATGAATACAATCTGAACACAATGTTCAGTAAATCTATCAGAATTGTAATGTAGAATGGCATTATTGAAATCAGCCATCTTCAGGCTTTGCTTGGGTGAAATGGCAAATCAAACTTTTGGGAGGAAACATCATGGCAATCGCATTTTTGAAACAAGTATCCATCGGGCTGCGCAGCATCAGCGCTGCTTCTGTTCTGGTCGCCGGATTTGCCGGTGGCGCAGTGCTGCAATCCAGCACCGAGGCGGAAGCCGCTACGCGAACAATCAACTGCCCGGTCGACAAGGCGCGGCGTGAAGTCACGACCGCCTTGCCTGATGGCTGGTGGAGCACACCGTTTGTCACTTCACTTCGAACCACAAAAGTTGTCGAAATTGGCGGGCGCAAAGCCTTGCAGTGCGACTACGGGTCGTCAGGCAAGATCCAGCGCTACGCACCAAATCGCTCAACATGTGAAGCGCGTCCAGGCGGTTTCCGTTGCGAAATCCGCGCTGCGGCTGGCCCACGGACACTTTCGACTGGCGAAATCAATATTCCGCAAACTTATCTGGCCGATCTGGATCGTGGCCGTGTAGGAAGCGCCGGTGCCGATATCTGGTTCCAGGCAGAAACGCGTGACCTGCTGTATTTGGCACCGCGAAATGGCGCACAGATTGGTGTTGGAAATCGATCAAACCGTGGCTATCGCGGTTGCTCCAGAGCGCGCTATACCACTGAGCGAGTGTCTTTGAGAGATGTGCCGGTTGGGTCTTATGTCTGCGTAAAAACCAATAAGGGACGCATCAGCCAGTTCCGGGTGAACCGCATTTCAGGTGGATCACCAAAAACCGTTACCATTGGCTACACAACATTTGAATAATCGCATAATAGATAGCAGACACTGATTGAATAAAACCGCCAGGTGACCACGTCATCTGGCGGACCATTTTTTGAGGCGCATTCATGACCGATATTCAAATTGCCGTACCAGCAGCCAATTGGTGCGGTGAAGGACCACTCTGGTCAGCCAAAGACCAGGCCCTTTACTGGACCGATATCAATCGCTTTTTGCTGCAACGCTATCATCCGGCATCGGCAAGTGTTCGCTATTGGGTGTTTGATGAGCCCGTCTGCGCCACCGGGTTGACGGATACGCCAGGTGTTCTTGTGCTGGCATTGGGGTCAAAGCTGATTTTATGGAATGAAGCGACGGACGAGCGAACAGACTTTGCCATACCAGAGACAAATCTGCCTGCCAGCCGTCTGAATGATGGTCGCCCCAGCCCTTTCGGTGATTTCTGGGTTGGTTCCATGCAGAACAATGTCAACGAAAACGGCCAGGGTCAGCCTGTGTCCGACCCTCACCTTGGAACCCTGTATCGCGTCCGCAGTGATGGCGGTGTAACCATCCAAGATCGTGACCTTGGCATATCAAACACCCTGTGCTGGTCACCTGACGGGACGGTGTTCTATTTCGGTGACACGATGCAAAATACAATTTTTGCCTGGGATTACGATGTAACAACCGGGGAAATTACCAACAAGCGCCCCTTCTTTGTGGGCTTTGAGCGCGGCAGACCGGATGGCTCGGCCATTGATTCTGAAGGCTATCTCTGGAACGCCCGCTATGGTGGGTCCTGCATTGTGCGGGTCGCGCCTGATGGTTCGGTCGACCGCGTCATCGATATGCCGGTCAGCAATTTGACCAGCTGTACATTTGGCGGACCTGATTTGAAGACACTTTATGTCACAAGCGCCGCTCAGCTCGGCGAATTGCACGCTGGCAGTGTGTTTTCGATGGCCGTGGATGTGGCCGGACAGCCGGAAAATGTGTTTTCCCTGAAAGGCTGAATTCAGCTAAAGCCGATCTCGCAGCGCATACCACCCCATGCCAAGAGCAAGTGTTGCTGAGCGCAGCAAACTGCCGCCGGGAAAGGGAGGTGTTGGCAAATTGCCATAAAGGTCCAGACGTTCGGATTGGCCCAGCGCTGCTTCGGCTAGTATCTGCCCGGCTAATGGCGCCAGCGTCACGCCCTGGCCCGAAAACCCTGCTGCAGCGAAAACGTTTTCCTTCAACATCTGGACAAAAGGAACGCGGTGGACCGTAACGGCCAAAGTACCGCCCCAGGCGTAATCAATCTCTATATCTTTGAACTGGGGATAGATCGTCGATAGGGGCTTGCGCACAAAGCCTTCAATGTCATCTGGAAAATTGGACGAGTAGGTTTCACCACCGCCAAACAACAGGCGTTTGTCGGCGCTCATGCGCCAGTAATTGACGACAAACCGGCTGTCTGAGGCGCACTCATCGCCCGGCAACGGAATTTCGGCATCGGTCAACGGCCTTGTGGCAGCGATAAAGTTGTTGATCGGCATGACGCGGGCATCCACTTTGGGAACCAGACCGCCAACATATCCATTGCCGCAAATCAGGATTTTGTCTGCGCGCACTGTGCCATCAGGTGTTGTCAGGGTTGGATGATCCCAATCCGTGATTTCCTGTACCTGTGTGTTTTCATAAATATCTGCCCCTTCCAGGAGCGCCGCTTCGGCCAGACCCAAAGCAAACCTCAGTGGATGCAGGTGACCGGCTGTCGGGTCGTAAATCGCTCCATGATTAGCGTTCGTTCCAAGCCTGTGAGCGGTCTCTTCCCGATCAAGCCAACTGACCGGATGGTCGTAATGCGCATTTAGAAGTGCAACTTGATCCTGGTATTCGGCGACAAACCGTTTTTTATGCACGGCATGGATCAGACCGGGCTTCAGGTCACAAGAAATTTTGTAGTGCTTGATCAGGCTGTGAACCAATCGCTTGGCATCTTCGCCCATCTTGAAAAAACGTTGGGAGATAGCGCGATTATAACGCGCTTCAAACCACTCAGGCTCTTGTCGCTGCCCTGAATGAATTTGCCCGCCATTGCGCCCGGAGGCACCCCAGCCCACTCGGTTGGCTTCCAGAACCGCAACCCTTTTGCCAGCCTTCGCCAGATGAAGTGCTGCACTGAGGCCGGTATAACCACCTCCGATTATCGCAACATCAAGCTTTAGCTGGCCTTTCAGAGACGGCCTTTTTTCAAGCAGGGGGGCGGTTGCTGTGTAGTAGCTGTTCTGCGGATAGGAAGTGCCGCCAGCATTGTTCATGCAGACAAATGTCCGGATTTGCGAAGCGAATGCACTGTATCATCCAGCGTATTTTCAACGAGTGCTATCAGCAGATCAGCTTCGTCTTTGGTGATGGTCAGCGGCGGTGAAATAATCATGGAGTCCCGGACCGCCCGCATGACAAGACCATTCTTGAATGAATGATCGCGGCAAATTCCGCCAACAGTACCTTCATTTTCAAAACGCTTGCGCGAGGGTTTTTCAGGCACAAGTTCCAGCGCGCCGACCAGCCCGACCATCCGGGCTTCGCCCACAAGCGGATGCTCACCAAGCGCCGCCCATTTCGCCTGCATATAGGGTCCGATATCATCACGCACCCGCTCAACAATTCGCTCTGATTGAAGGATTTCAAGGTTTTTCAGTGCTGCGGCGCAAGCCGCCGGATGACCGGAATAGGTGAACCCGTGGTAAAACTCGCCGCCACCTGAAGTGATGACATCTCCGACACTATCATTGACTAGCACTCCGCCAATGGGCAGATAGCCGGATGACAGACCTTTTGCGATGGGCATCAGGTCTGGCTCAATGCCAAATGTTTCGCTGCCCCACCAGTTCCCTGTTCGGCCAAAGCCACAAATAACTTCGTCGGCAACCAGCAGAATATCATGGGCTTTGCAGATGCGGTTGATCTCGGGCCAGTAAGTGTCCGGCGGGATGATGACACCACCAGCGCCCTGCATCGGCTCGGCGATGAAAGCGGCGATTTTGTCAGCGCCCACCAACTCGATTTCCCTCTCCAGTGCCTTGGCACAGACAAGGCCAAACGCGTCGGGGCTGAGGTCCTCGCCCTCATCAAACCAGTAGGGTTGACGAATATGCCGAATACCCTCCGCCATGCCGCCCTGAGCATGCATGCCGGCCATGCCGCCAAGGCTGGCTCCAGCCAGTGTCGAGCCGTGATAGCCATTCTTGCGCCCAATGATGATGCGTTTTTCCGGTTGGCCCATTGTGGTCCAGTAATGGCGCACCATGCGCAGAACTGTGTCATTGGCCTCGGACCCGGAGCCTGTGAAGAACACGCGGTTGAACCCGTCGGGCGCAAGCTCGGCCAGCTTTTTCGCCAGGGCCACAACCGGCGGATGGGTGGTTTTAAAAAATGTATTGTAATAGGACAATTGCAGCATTTGCTCATGCACAGCATCGGCAATTTCACGCCGCCCATGGCCAATATTCACGCACCACAGTCCGGCCATCCCATCCATGATGCGGTTCCCGTCAGAGTCCCACAAAAAGACGCCTTCGCCGCGCACGATGACCTTGCTTTTCTCCCGGTTGAGAGATTCATGATCGCTGAATGGATGCAAATGATGCGCTGCATCAGCTTCCTGCAGGTCAGTGGTCGGGAATTGATTTGAAATCCGGTTCATAAAGCTCACACATTCAATAGAAGAAATTCGCGTTCCCAAGGGCTGATGACAGCCATGAAAGTCTCATACTCTTCCAGCTTGATGGCACAGAAGGTTGCAACAAAGCGTGCGCCCATAATCTCAATGAGTTCAGGGCACTTTTCAAACAGGTCGACGGCTTCCAGCAACCCACGCGGCACACCATAAGGCAGGCCTTCACCAGAGCCAGACAGGGGCGGTGGTGGGGTCATTTTCTTTTGAATGCCAATCAATCCACAGGCAAGACTTGCTGCAATCGACAGATACGGATTGGCATCAGAGCACGGTATGCGGTTTTCCACCCGGCGGGATTGCGCATCTGCCATCGGCACCCGCAGTCCGACAGTCCGATTATCGTAGTCCCAATTCACATTCACCGCGACCTCCGTATCGCGCGCCAGGCGGCGATAGGAGTTTACGTAGGGTGCAAGAATGCACATCACATGTGGCAGGAATGCATTCTGGCCGGCAATGAAATTGTAGAACAGTTCGGTGGGTTCGCCATCCTTGCCGGAAAATGCATTTTGGCCCGTCTCCAACCCAACTATGGACTGGTGAATATGCATGGAGGAGGCTGGCTCACCGGCAATTGGTTTGGCCATGAAAGTGGCATACATATTATGCCGCAACGCCGCTTCGCGGATCGTGCGCTTGAACAAAAACACCTGATCGGCCAGTTCCAGCGGATCGCCATGCCGCAGATTGATTTCCATCTGCCCGGCACCTTCTTCATGCACCAGCGTGTCAATTTCCAGACCTTGGGCCTCTGAATAATCGTAGATGTCATCGAACAGATCATCAAATTCATTGACGGCAGAGATGGAATAGAGCTGCCGGCCACTTTCCGATCTGCCGGACCGTCCAACGGGTGGTTCCAAAGGGTCGTCGGGGTCGGTATTCGGCTTGACCAGATAGAATTCAAGTTCCGGTGCAATAATGGGGCGCAGGCCCAGTTCTGCATAAAGAGCCAGAACCTTCTTCAGCACATTTCTGGGGGAAATATCGACAGGATCCCCATTTTTGTAGAATGCATCATGGATGATTTGCCCGGTTGGGTCATTCGCCCACGGGACAACTGTCAGCGTAGACAAATCTGGCTTCAGCACCAGGTCGCTATCAACCGGGTCGTGCTGAAACCTCTCATTGTCCAAAGCGTAGTCGCCAGTAATTGTCTGGGTCAGAACCGAGCTTGGAATGTTCATATCAGGCGTATTGAAGAACTTCTCTGCAGGCATCAGCTTGCCTCTGGCAACGCCTGCCTGATCGCTGGTCATGCACTCGAGATCTTCAATCTGTCGTTCAGCCAGCCACTTTCTGGCCGCTGCCATATCAGGAACGCCACGCAGCATATCCAGTGTGCCGGTAGTGTCGGAGTCCGTCATAAAAACCTGTGGGGTGCAGTGTAAGATTGCAAAACCGTATCACGGAGCGTAGTCACACATGAAGTGAATTATCCATAGAAGCCGCGCGCCAGACCCATATGTCAAATCATTCTAAATCTGAACCAGAAATCTTTTTGGCCAACAATCCGGATATCGCGATCATCGAGTTTCTGATCTCTGATCTCAACGGTGTTCTGCGTGGCAAATGGGCGCCTGTTACGGCGCTTCAAAAGGCGTTTGACACGGGCGTCAACTTCCCGCTTTCCGTTTTTGGCCTGGATGTCTGGGGACGGGAAGTGGAGGAAACAGGCCTTCACATTGACACCGGAGATCCCGATGGCTTGTGCTTTGCGGTTCCCGGAACATTGTGCAGAAATGCAGTGGCACCCCAAAACGCGGCGCAAGTGATCATGACAATGCGCGATGAGAATGGGCATCATTTCGGCGGAGACCCGCGACAGATCCTGTCGCAGCAGGTCGCAGCATTAGCTGCCGAAGGATTGAGGGCCTGTGCCGCATTTGAGTTGGAGTTCTTCCTGTTTGATCCTGAGAAGGTAGGGCCCGGTGGCGCTCCACACCCGGTTGAACATGGCGTCGGCCCGGATCGTCAGAATATGTATTCTCTCAGCTCGTTGGACCAGTATGCACCTGTGTTCAACGCCATCAACACTATGGCTGCACTTCAGGGTGTTGCGGTCGACACGATTGTCTCTGAAGCGGCGCCCGGTCAGTTTGAGGTGAACCTCAAACATTTGAGCGATGTCATGCAGGCCACAGATGAAGCGGTTCTGTTGAAACGGATTGTTGCCGATTGCGCCAAGGCGCATGGCTTGAAATCCAGCTTCATGGCGAAACCATTTGCTGATCAGGCTGGCAACGGAATGCACATCCATGTCAGCGTTCTGGATGAAGCTGGCGATAATGTGTTTGCTGGCGGTGATGGAGAAGCGCGTCTGCGTCACGCCATCGCAGGCACTTTGGAAACCATGGCAGATTGCACGCTGGTTTTCATCAACACCGTCAATGGGTTTCGCCGCCTGCATCCAGGGTCCTATGCCCCGACCAGAGCTGTATGGGGGCGCAACAACCGCTCCGTTGCTGTTCGGGTGCCCGCGTCACCGCCTGCCGCAATGCGACTTGAACACCGCATCTCAGGGGCCGATGCAAACCCCTATCTTGTCATGACGGCTGTTTTGGCCGCGATGCGCCAGGGAATGAGGCATGGTTTGGAGCCACCTGATCCGATCGAAGACAATGCTTACAACAGCACGGATGACCAATTGCCGGACAACCCGAAAACAGCGTTGCAGTTGTTCCGCAACAGCAGTTTTGCAAAAGAGGCATTCAGCCCACTTGGTCACAAGATAATCTGTGCTTTGAAACAGGCAGAGATTGATGCCTTTGCAGCGGAAATCACGCCTCTGGAACACAGTACTTACGGATAATGTCTGGATTCAGCATCACGATGGTTTCTGAAAAAAATCTTGAGGTGGACCGCATTCCCTCCTATCGTTTTGAATTAAATGTAAGATATCGCTATGTTTTTAGCGATACTGGCTTCGCATCTGTTTGGGGAATTGTATGCACCGATCTAAATCAGCTTTGAAAATCAGCATATTCGGCCTGAGCCTTGCGCTTTCAACGAGTGCCGCATTTGCTCAGGAACGCAAGGTCAATATCTTCAACTGGTCCGACTACATTGATGAAAGCATCCTGTCTGATTTCACGGCTGAAACTGGAATTGAAGTTACCTACGATGTCTTTGATTCAAATGAAGTGCTCGAAACCAAATTATTGGCGGGCGGTAGCGGTTATGACGTTGTTGTGCCAACCGGAACCTTCTTGGAACGGCAAATTCAGGCTGGCGTGTTCCAGGAACTGGATCGCACAAAGCTGCCCAACCTGACAAATATGTGGACTGACATTGAAGAACGTGTGGCCCAGTATGATCAGGGCAATGCCTATTCCATCAATTATATGTGGGGCACCACCGGCATTGGCTACAATGTTGAGAAGATTGCCGAGCGTATGCCAGATGCACCGCTGGATAGTTGGCGGATGATCTTTGATCCTGAGATCGTGTCAAAATTTCAGGATTGTGGCATTCACCTGCTGGATGCCCCAACCGAGCTTGTGCCTGCTGCACTGAATTATCTGGGGTTGGAGCCGGATTCCAAGGATGCGGACCTGCTTGCGCAGGCGGAAGAGCTGCTACAGGGCATCCGTCCCTACGTTCAGAAATTCCATTCGTCGGAGTATATTAACGGCCTCGCAAATGGTGATATTTGTATTGCTGTAGGCTGGTCAGGTGATGTGCTGCAAGCGCGGGACAGGGCTGCAGAAGCCGACAATGGCGTGTCTGTTGCATACACGATCCCGAAAGAAGGCGCTTTGATGTGGTTTGATCAGATGGCCATTCCAGCAGATGCAAAGAATGTTGAAGAAGCCCATGAGTTTCTCAACTATATGATGCGCCCGGAAGTCATCGCAAAGGCGTCAAACTATGTCTATTATGCCAATGGAAACCATGCATCAAAACCTTTGCTGCTAGAGGACGTTTTTACCGACCCCGCGATTTATCCAAGTGCTGAGACTATCGCAAAACTGTTTACTGTGACGGCCGCTGCACCCCGTCAGCAACGTCTGCTGACACGGACCTGGACCAAGGTAAAGACCGGCCAGTAAAAAGACCTGCTATGCTGCAACAGAATACCCGGTTCCGGGCAGCCGGGTATTTGACTCAAACGGATATGTGAAAGCGGCGAACACGATGGCAAAAACTCTGGGGCCTGTCCGATGCGAGTTTGCGCCGTGGAATGATCCTGATGCTGTGCCGTATATCTCCTTTCAGAATGTAACAAAGCGCTTTGGTGATTTCACTGCGGTGGATGGTCTGTCGCTTGATATCTATGAGCGCGAATTCTTTGCGTTGCTGGGCCCTTCCGGATGTGGGAAAACCACAATGATGCGGATGTTGGCGGGATTTGACGCACCCTCCAGCGGCAACGTATCGCTGGATGGGGCAGACCTGACCGGAATTCCGCCCTACAAGCGCCCGGTCAATATGATGTTTCAGTCCTATGCGCTGTTTCCCCATATGAGCGTGGAGAAGAACATTGCGTTCGGTCTGAGGCAGGAGCGTATCGCCAATGCGGATGTGAAGGCCCGCGTTGAGGAAATGCTGAGCCTTGTCAAACTTGAAGAATTCGCCAAACGCAAGCCACATCAATTGTCAGGTGGACAACGTCAGCGTGTTGCCTTGGCCAGGTCTCTGGCGAAACGCCCGAAAGTCTTGCTGCTGGATGAGCCAATGGGCGCGCTGGATAAGAAACTGCGCGAAGAAACCCAATTTGAATTGATGGATCTGCAGGAACGCCTTGGCATGACGTTTATGATCGTGACCCATGATCAGGAAGAAGCCATGACAGTGGCGGACCGCATTGCCGTCATGGATAAGGGACGCATCATTCAAATCGCCACGCCTACAGAAATCTATGAGCAGCCATCCTCGCGGTATGTTGCTGACTTTATTGGCGACATCAACTTGATTGAAGGGCTATTGACCGAGCTCTCGGACGCCGAATTTACAGATAATCTTGCAACCATGCAGTGCCCGGGCATAGGGCCAAATTCAGAAGTCGGCCTCAAAATTCAGGTTCAATGCGAGACCACAAGCGATCTTGCCGTGGGTGACCGTGGTTGGTTTGCGATGCGTCCGGAAAAAATTCGCTTGTCCCATGATGTGCCAGAGGGAATTGATCCAGCCAATCCGGTCAACGCTGTTGAAGGAACCATCTACGACATCGCCTATCTGGGAGATGTGTCTGTCTTTCATGTGAAGATCAATGACGACTTCATCATTCGGGCGACGCAGACCAATACCTCCCGTTTGGTGGAACGGCCCTTGTCCTGGGAAGACCGGGTGTGGCTTTATTGGGGAGCGGATGCAGGCATCCTGCTGGCTTCATGAACAGTTTGAAGCGTTTTTTCAGCGATAGGGTCAGCAGCCGGTTTGTGCTCATTGGTGTGCCATATTTGTGGCTGGTAATCCTGTTTTTCATTCCGTTCCTGATCGTCCTGAAAGTCTCGTTTTCAGAGCCGACAGTCTCAATACCACCCTACAGCCCGAGGCTGGATATCAGCGATGGCTTGTATGCTCTTTGGCAACAGATCCGGCAGTTCAGCTTTGAGAACTATGTTTTCCTCATAGAAGAACCGCTGTTCTATCGCTCCTATCTGTCCAGTTTCACAATTGCCGCCATTGCGACCTTCATCACATTGTTGATTGGCTATCCTTTGGCTTACGCCATGGCGCGCGCGCCACGGTCCTGGCGGGCCATCTTGTTGATGTTGGTCATTTTGCCGTTCTGGACTTCTTTCCTGATCCGCGTTTACGCTTGGATCGGAATTCTGAAGAAAGAGGGTTTGCTCAATCAGGCATTACTCGCCATTGGCGTCATTTCCGAACCCTTGACGATCCTCAATACCAACGCTGCCGTCTATATCGGCATTGTGTATTCCTATCTGCCGTTTCTGGTGTTGCCGCTTTATGCCTCACTTGAGCGCATGGATGACAGCTTGCTGGAGGCCGCAGCCGATTTGGGCTGCACACCTATGAAAGCATTCTGGACGGTTACACTTCCAATATCGATTCCAGGTGTTGTGGCCGGATGCTTTCTCGTCTTCATTCCCGCTATAGGAGAGTTTGTCATTCCCGATCTTCTGGGCGGTTCGGAGACCCTGATGATCGGTCGCACCTTATGGGTCGAGTTCTTCAACAATCGCGATTGGCCGGTCGCAAGCGCAGTGGCGGTGATCCTGCTTCTTATTCTCGTGGTCCCAATTGCCCTGTTTCAGAATGCACAGGCGCGCGCTGAGGAGAAAGCCTCGTGAAGCGCTCCAGTTGGTTCAATATTACGTCTCTGGTCCTGGGGTTTTCATTCCTTTATCTGCCAATCCTGTTGCTTGTCATTTTCTCATTCAATGAGTCGCGCCTGGTCACCGTCTGGGGAGGATTTTCAACCAAATGGTATAGCGAGATGTGGCAGAATCAGGGGTTGATTGACGCCGCCTGGGTCACACTGCGCGTTGGCCTGCTATCTGCGACAATTGCCACGGTGCTTGGCACGATGGCGGCGTTGGCCTTGTCCCGGCATAAGCGATTTGCAGGCCGGACCCTGTTTTCAGGAATGATCTATGCGCCGCTTGTCATGCCCGAAGTCATTACCGGCCTGTCATTGCTGCTGCTGTTTGTTGCCATAGATTTTGCACGGGGGTTTTGGGCGGTCACACTGGCGCACATCACTTTCTCAATGTGTTTCGTCGCGGTTGTGGTGCAATCAAGGCTGGTGACATTTGATCGGTCACTGGAGGAGGCCGCCAGTGATCTTGGCTGCCCGCCGGCCAAAACCTTTTTTGTCATTACACTGCCGGTCATAGCACCTGCCATAATCGCAGGGTGGATGCTGGCCTTCACATTGTCGCTGGATGATCTGGTGATCGCGAGCTTTACATCCGGCCCGGGTGCCACAACGCTGCCGATGAAAATTTACAGTCAGGTTCGTCTGGGCGTGACACCCGAGATAAATGCCGTCTGCACAATTTTATTGGGGCTGGTAACATCAGGGGTTCTGATTGCATCCTACCTGATGCGCAAAGAACAGCAGCGCAGCCAATTTAAATCGGCCACAGCGCATTAGAGGGCATTTGGTGAGTTTAGAGAATTTGGTGAATTGAGAGAAATGGTACAGTTGGGTGGTCTCGAACCACCGACCTCCGGATCCACAATCCGGCGCTCTAACCAACTGAGCTACAACTGCACATGCCCGACAACATCACAGTTGCAGGCGAGAAAGTCTTTAGGCCGACGTTAGCGGTATTTCAAGCAAAACTTTGACCGCAATATCCATTTGTTTCCGCAAAAGGGGGAATCCGGTGGATATGTGAAATGCTTTTCAGATCCTGGGCCGCATGGCGCCTGGACATGCAGACAAAGAAAAACCCGGACCAAAATCCGGGTTTCTCAGTGGAAGCTTGGGAGTAGGTAAATTATGCAGCTTTCATAACTTTTTCAGCAGCCTGTTTGGCCGGGTTAAAAGTCTCAGTCATAGCCTTGCCAGTCAAAGAAGACAGGTCCTTGGACTGTGCGCTTATCATTTCAAACTGCTGACGGGCGAATGATGTCTGCAATTCAACAGCTTCGGATACTGATTTCACGCTGAACAGGTCTTTGAAGAAATCATATGCTGCATCTGTATTCGCTTTGGCATTGTCCATGGCTTTGTGCTGAACTTCCATAGCGGTCTCACGCACTGTTTCCAGTGTTTCTTCGACAACGTCGATGGATTCTTCTGCAGCAGCCTTGACTTTCGCATAGCCATCTTTGGTCTGGGAAACAGCTTTTTCAGCCATGTCGCGAACCATTGTTGGAACTTCCATGTTGGCACCGTCGAATTTCGATACATCAAACATGTCAGCACCTGCAAAGGGCATCTCAAGCATTTTGAAAGCTTCGAAGCCGGGCATTCCGGGGATGATAGGTGTTGTCGTTGCCGCAGTCTTTGCAGCTACCGCAGGCTTGCTTGCAGCGCGGGTGCGGGTCGTTTTTGCTTTAGTCGCAGTCATGTCAATAACTCCAGTATTTGCCGTATTTCTTGTGGCCTGCAGCGTAAACATGGTGTCTCGGCAAGCCGTTGAGTATTAGATATAATAGGTTTTTTGTGCATTGCAACAAATATTTTGCAATGCACCATTTTCGTAAGGGTCAGGCTTTGAATTTGCCCTGGATGTCTTTCACTGCATTGACAGCTTCTTCACCCATGGATTGCGCCTGTTTTGTCACGGACTCGATCTGTTCCTTGATGTATTTTGTCTGCAGTTCCAGCGCTTCCTGAGGATCTTTCGCTGTGACCAGTTTTTCAGCCTGGCTAAACGCCGCGCTCATGTGGTCTTCAGTCAGAGCCAAGGCTTTCTTGCCGGCTTCAGTGGTTTTGGATTGCAGGTCGCTGCCGGAGCTTTCCATCTTGCTGGCAGTATCCTGCATTGTTTCCATGTAAGTATCAAAAGCCTTGCGGGCTTGTTCCATGCCCTGTTCGGCAAAGGCACGCATCTGTTCGCTCATGTCAAAGTTCTTGGTCATCATCACACCTTGTTGGTTTGTGTTTGTCTATGTTGCAATGCAATATAATTACAA
>Ga0163215_100548_pt1 | contig 57467 bp, 62 predicted proteins | sample SynspAceP_FD_185934 | JGI IMG/M metagenome (GOLD analysis project Ga0163215, IMG submission 185934) | Saline lake microbial communities from Ace Lake in Antarctica - Synechococcus sp. Ace-P (Hybrid Assembly) | ecosystem: Environmental > Aquatic > Non-marine Saline and Alkaline > Saline | place... | reverse complement strand
CCTGATCGGAACTGCGCTTCTTCAAAGCCGACACGGAAATGTTTGAGCCGGCCTATCTTGGAGACGGGCCGGAAAGTGCGAGTGCGGCACGGCGCGAGCTGACCAATCGGGTCTGGGGTCTGGCCGAAGGCAATCTTATCGAGGCGTTGAGAATGTGCGTCAAAGAAAAGTTGAACCTTGTCGTGAGCGGCGGCACCAGTTCCGGCAAGACGACTGTTGCTCGGTGGCTTGTGGCCCAGGTTGATGATAGTGAACGTATCTTGACGATCGAAGACGTGCCGGACCTCATGCCCCGTCAGCCAAACAAGGTGATGATGGTGTCGAACCGCCTTGACCCTATCCGTAGCCCAGACGTGCTTTTGCAATCCTCGCTGCGGATGCGGCCTGACCGGATCATTCTCTCCGAAGTCACCGGATCGGACGCCTATACCTTCCTGAAAGCGATCAACACCGGACATGGTGGGTCGATTACGACTATCCACGCCGAAACAGCGGAATTGGCTGTGGAACGGATGGCACAGACCGCGTTGGAAGCTGATGGGAAAATGACCTATAAAGACATGATTTCCTATGTCACGCGGTCTATCGACGTGATTGTTCATGTCGGCAAGCGCGATGGTAAACGCGGTGTGCTAGAGGTGTTTCTACCACGTCGGTATGACGAAAAAAAGGATGCTGTCGATGAGACCTAAATCTATTTTTGGGGCTGCGGTCGCGGTCAGTGCCATCCTCGCGGGACAAATAACCGTTGCCGAGACGAACACGCCTTCCAATGAGACAACGGATGCTGTTGACGTCTACGTTGATCCAACGGGGAAAAACAGGAACCGGTGTTTAGAGCGCCCCGGACTACCTCAATGGATGATGGAGCATCCTCTTGGCTTTGAGTGGCGACTTGATCTGGCGAAGGAGTTCCGTAGCTATCAGCGATCTTCGGCTATTGCCGATGCTGAAAGCTGCAATTGTGAAATGCTTTATCCTGATTGGGATGCTTATAGGGCTGACCTTGAAACAATCTGGAATGATGTAAGTGTCGATTCTAAGTATGTCTGGAACGATGAAACCCGCAATCGTTTCAATGCAGCTCGTGACGGATTTACTGACATTAGCCGCCCGCTTTTACCTATGGTAACGCGGTTGTGCGCAAGCGTGGAGTAAGTCCATGGGTTTCATTGAAAGAACCTATACGAATACCATGACGCTGTTGGATTCCTTGGGTCAAACGCAGTTTGAATCCGTTGCGTCTCAGATAGCAGGCACGGCGCAGGTTTTGTCGGCGCTTGTGGTGGTTCTCGTCCTTATCAACATGGCGCTTCAAGTACGCCCGATGGAAGCTGGAACGTCAATCTGGTTGATCTTCAAATTGGCTTTTGTGGCTTTATTCATGCAAAGCTGGGCCGATTTTAATGGCGTCTTTGGTGCTATTGAGGGAGGTTTTGAGGCCATTGGAAATGCATTGCTTGCCGGGGGTCTTGGGGCGGGTGAAACAACGACAAGTTTCCCAAGAGAACTGGACAATCTTTCGGAAAACATGGGGGCATATGCGAACGTGACCGCTGGTCGTTTGAACATTCTTGGCGGGATGATAAATGCCTTAATGTTCGGTGCGATTGCTGTCTTTGGCGCGTTGGCAACCTTGGCTATGGTTGCGTCGAGGGTCGTGTTAGCTGTTTTGGTTGGCCTTGCACCGTTCGCCATACTTGCGACCCTTACAACCCAAACGAAATCGTACTTTGAGACGTGGTTAAGTGGAGTCATCAAGGTTTTGATGTTCCCGCTTATTTTAATTGGAATATTTGCAACAATTCTCGGAATGGGCAACGCTACCATCGCCAGCATCGACCCTGACAATATCGACACTATTGGTCAGATCACACCCGTCCTCACAGTGCTTGTGCTGGCGTCGTTTCTTGTGATCCTAAGTCCGCTGATTGTGACGCTGGTAGCTGGTGATTTCGCGCTTGGAGCGGTTACAGCCGTCGCGGGCGGCGCTTTGAGGCGGGCAACTGGTTCGGCGGGCAGATTTGCGGGTGGTGCTGGTAGGTCGGCTACGGGGATGGAGCCTGCTGCGCCCAAATCTGCAGCACAGCGCGGTGCGGCTGTAGGGTCGGCAGTTAGTGGCGCGGCTGGGGATACATATAGATTTGCGAAAAACCCTGTCGCCAATTCGCGTGACGCCGTGAACCTCCGGGCAAACCAAATCAATCGAGCGGCAGAACGGATGGCGCGGCTGCGGCGCAAATAAAAAATGGGGGGCACTGCCCCCCACTTTCGATCATGTAGATCAAGCCGCCTTTGGCGGCATTTTCTTATCGTCGCTTTCGTTTCCATCCTCCACTGGATCTCCTTCGATTTGCATATCGCCTAGGTCCAGTTGGGCTTGGCCCATTATTGCCAACTTGGTGCGATCACCTGTCTTTTTGGTTCTAGCAACAACCTCTGGCATCGTTGGTACAACGTCGGTGTTTGGTTTGTCCTCACGATCCTGGATGGCGTTGAAACTGTCGAGCATGTCGAGAATCCTCGGAGCCAACGCGGCTAGCTGCTTCAAATTCTCTGTCGTCGGTCCCTCGGGCGCTGCTTGCTGTTCTTTGCCTTTTTGATTGGTGATGGAGGCAGAGCCAGCCAGTTGTGGCCTGACCGTCCTGCGCTCGATGTTGTCAATCCGTGATTGCAAAAGTGACTTATCGACAAGATCCCATCCAAGCTGTTCCTGCTTCTTGAGAATTTTCTTAAACCGTTGATCTTTCCAGTGAACGATAGCTTTGACCTTAACAGGCTGTTTGCCGTTCACGATGATGATGCTCACGTCCTCCGGCAACCGTCTTGCATCGTCCTCCGTTAGCAACGGCTTTTCGTCCGTGCGTTCGGTGAAGGTAGCCCGCTGGCCCAGCCCTGCTTGTTTCGACCGTGTGACTGTTCGTTTGGTGGTCATGCCGACCGCGTTGGACAGGTCTTCGATTGTCATTTCTTCGGAAGGTGTCATGTAGAGCTTCAAGCCCGCGCCACCCTGAATCGAAAGGCGTTCTTCGTAGGAATAGATCGAGTCCAGCTTGGGGATGGTCTGCGTGATGATCGCAATACGGCCATTGAAACCACGAATGGTTGTCATGGCCTCCGCAACTTCTGACATTTTGCCGAGCCTGTGAAATTCGTCCAAGATCAGCATGGCGTGATATGGCTCGTCCTTGCCCGGTTTACGGGCTTGGATGGTAGATACCAATTCGTTGAAAAACAGGCGCACCAAACCTGCAAGGGGCTTTAGGTCGCCGTCCGACACGATGAAGTAGATCGAGGTCTTCTCACGGCGTATGTTGTCAAAACTGAAATCACTGGCCGAAGTCATGTCGTCAACGTGAGGGTTTGACCAAAGGTCGAACCCTGCGTTGTTCATTACTGACATATAGGATGAAAGTGTCCGCTGTTCCAACTTGGCAAGCGATGCGAGTTCACGCCTCAACGCTGGTTCTCTAACGCCCTGCGACAACACTTTCAGATGCTTTTGCAGATTGTCCTCTCCCTCGGACAAGACACGGTAGATGCCTCCAAGCGTGAAGTCGCGCCGCTCGTGGGCGACACCGCCGATTACGCAGAAAAGCTGGATCGCGCCGTTTAGCCACTCCCCTGCTCCGTCCGCCTGAAGAAACAGCGTGGCAATTTTGCGAAGTTCAAAATTGATCTGGCCGTAAGTCGATAGCTTGCCGATCCGCTCAAGCGGGTTGTATCTGTGTGACGCCTGACCGAATTGAACGGGTGCAAATTTATAGACCTTGTTGCCCATCTTCGACCGCCATCTGGCGGTAGTCTCGTAGTTTTCGCCTTTAATATCGAGCGTGACTGTAGATCCCTCGAACGTCAGAAGGTTTGGATACACGAAACCAACACCCTTACCCGCGCCCGTGGGTGCAACGATCAGACAGTTTGGATACTTGTCGGACGTGACGAACCGTCCAGGCAGGCTTGGCCTCGTGGTTTTGGCGAGAATGAAGCCCGTCCCCGGCTTTCCTAGCAACTTGTTCCGGCGCATCTGTGACAGCGATTGCCACTTAGATTTGCCCTGCTGGGTCAACGCTTCGGATGCAAAATGCGCACCGAACGCAAAACCGCCGATGGCGCAAAAAAGGAAAATCAGCCAGACTTGTGTGAACAGCCCTTCGTCCCGTCTTTGTAGATCGAGGACGTTTTTCACCAGATAGTCATAACCGATGGAGCCGGGTAGATTGTAGTCAACCCATTCTGTTGCGAAAATGTAGGCGAGCATTAGCCCGCCCGTTGCGAAGAACAGCCCTGCGGCAAGTTGACGTTGCATGGTTCTACCTCTCGTTCTCGTAGCCACGGTCACGGTCTGTCTCGAAGGTATCTTTGAGGAAGTCGCGGCTATCCGTCATAAGGCGCTCCGTCTCATCCGACATTTCAAAGCCTGTGCTTCGGTTATTCATTTCAGCCTGCATCAAAAGCTGACGACCGAACACCTTATCATCCGTTATGTGGTCGATAGCGGTCAGATCGCCACGTCGGAAACGGTCATACTGCGCGTCTGTCGTATTCTCTTTGAGAAGGCGGATCACCTCTTGGTGTTCTTCCGCGTTGTTGGTGAGCATGTAATCATCGCTGCTACGTGCTTTCAGTTCCGCAAAACGGTCGACTTCGGGCGCGGCCTGTTCGGGGGCTTCGCGCTCACGCTCGTCTTCCGCCAGATAGCCAACGGGTTTTTCAAACTCTGCCCCGTGTTTATCCCACAATTCGGAAACAACAATCGCATGGGATCGTGTTTGCTCTGCCACTGTTTCAGATTGTTGCCGTAGTTCGTCTATTCCGCTCATTACGTCTTCGTAATGATTTTCATCCGCACCCCGCCCCGGCTGCCAATCTTGTCGATTGAAAGCATCTGTCAGGTCGCGGCGCTCAATGTCTGTGATCTGCCTTTGCCCCTTTTCATCCAGATAGTCGGCCTCAAGGTGTGGCACGACACGGAGCATACGGTTTTCAATAAGATCCTCTCGGATTTCCTGATAGGCGTTGGTCAGTTCGGAAACGGCCTGCTGGCGTTCGTCGGGATCGGAAAGGTTTAGGTCGAACGCCTTCGCCAGTTGGCGCAAATCGTCCTGCATCCACATCTGTTCAAGATACAGGTTCCCTGCCCCTGTTTGCAGTCGTGCCGTGATCGCTTGCGCGTCCAGTCCGGTGCCTCGGATATGTTCTTCGATCCGTTCGGTCATTTCAGACGGTGCATAACGATTGCCCGTCTCGTGCATGTAGATCGACTGGCCGCGCGGGTCTTCGTGCAATCCTTTGGCATAGCCCGCATCGGGACTAAGCGCGGTAAACGCTGCCATATTTTCTGTGAGCTGCTTTTCGTAAGGGACGCGAGCGGTTGCGTCTTTCGTCATAAGAACCTCCTGCGACTTCGCAAGAGCATCGTTCAAAAGGGACGCATACTGGTCAAACTTCTCAAGTTCGTCGGCGCTTAGGGCAGGCATTTTGTAATCTCCTTCGCTGGACATGAGCATGTTCGCCATGTCGTGATAAGAACGCTCAAGACGGGCGCAGTCGGCATTGGCTGCAATCACCGCCATTGCCTCATACCCGATCTTCGCAAAACTTATAACTTGTTGTGCATATTGTAAATCTGCACCTGTTCGTGGCCGCTGAACGGGTGAGCGCCCTTCCCGGCTCGCGTTCCATTGTTCTGTTTGGGTGGGTTGACGATCGGTGATGCCGCGCTCGAACCTTGACGTGGAATCAAGCATGATACCCCGCCGTTCTGCATGTGCGGCCATTGCCTCGCGGAACGCTTCATAGCTGTGATCGGTATCACGCCGCATATTGAAAAGGGCGTTATCACTGCCGCGCCGGTTCAAGACGATATGGGCGTGAGGGTGATGTTCCTGATCGTCGTGGATAGCGGCGACATACTTGTATCGCACGTCACCACCGTCGAATTTCTCGGCACACACATCGCGCACAATCTCGGCCACGTCCTTGATTGAGGTGCCCTGTGGAAAGCTAAGGATCATATGGGACGTTTGCCCGTTTCGTGTCTTTGCCCACCAGTTATCTGACAGGTTGGTCACAAGTCTGTTGATCTGTTGATTGCTAGGTTCGTCGTGCGCTTTGACTATGCCGCTTGGATCAATGACTTCGGCTACCTTATCGTCGCGAAAAATGTAGTTGAGCTGACCTTTCAAGCCGCCTTTGCTGTCAACACCACCAGTTCGGACCAGTTTGAAGATAGCCTGTCCGTGGCGCGCACCGACACGGCTCATACGATTAAGTGATGGCCCCTGCCCGCCGGACGATTTACCGCTGCGGTTTGCACCACCTTGACGCCGTAGAGAACCACCATTGTTCGGACGCTCACGGTCGAACAAGCGGCCCATAACCTGTTCGATTGACGAATAACGCTTACTCATTGTCATTCGCCTCCGAAGGACTTGACGAAACACGCTCATGCAGGGTCGCGGCTTTGACCTGGACGTTGCGTAGCATCGACCCCACTACCTGTTTGATCTTCTCAACTTCGTCGTTCGCTTCACGAATCCGCTCGATCTGGTCTGGCGAAGGGTTTGCGGCTCCCGTTCGCTTCACCGAAACGGAAAGGTCTTTGGCGATTTGGTTAAAGTTACCGCCCAGGGCGGTAAGATGCCGCATCGCTTCCGTCAAAAATTCTTCCTCGCCGGGGTTTGGATCGTAAAACCCCCCCACGGCCCGCGTCATTTTTCGCAACAGTGCTGAACGGCTGGCCGCGACATTCGCTCGAACAAGCCGATCAAGGCCCGCCTTTTCGCGTTCCGTCACCTTCGTTCCGATTGAGACGTATCCAGCACGGTCGCCAATGACCGCCCCTTGACCGCTTCTGATCCGATAGACCGTCGATGGCGCAACGCCAAGCTGACGCGCAATTTGCGCGGCTGGAATACCCTGTGAAAGCAGGGTTCGGATACGGTTTCGACGTTCAAAAGGTTTCACACATGGCTCCAAAATGCAATTTTGGTTAACATTGAACATATCCTGCAACTCAAACACTACCCCTTGCTCCTTCCATTTTCAATCTCTCGACGCCGCAGGTGTCGAATAAGAGGATTGGGGGGCAGGATTCGGGTAGTGTTTGGCAATTTTCTTCCCGAAGATCGCCAGATCGCAGGGCAAGAGGCATTTTCAAGCAGGTTGCTTGCAACCTTCAATGCCCTTCATGCGCGACAGAAGGCGCGTAAGAGGCCGTGCGTGGGTGATCGGCTACCCCCCCAAAGGAGCGGTGCCTACATAGCGTCTAGGGGCGCAAAAACGGACAGTGCGGCTTTTTCGACTGGTGTTAGCACCAAAAAGACCAACTACACCAAAAGCACCGGAAACAACCGATACACTAAATTGACCATTACACGCAATTGCATCTACATAACTACAACAACTATTATAACTGGTTGGACTGCTATACCTTGTACCACCGCCAACACCGCCAACACCGCCAACACCGTCAACACCGTCAACACCGCCAACACCGCCAACACCGCCAAAACCGCCAACACCGATTGACAGGGAAACACCAAACGGAATACAAGAGTGAAGACAGAGGATCGCTCCGAAAGCATCCGGCAATCATAAAAACCTACGGGTCAAAAACAGAGTGAGGACAAAATGAGCGACGGATTCGACGTGGTGTCGGTTATCAACGCCAAAGGTGGTGCAGGAAAAACCTCTTTGACGAAAGTGCTTATCAGCGCGGCCTTGGCGGCTGGTCAGGATGTTGTCGCGTTCGACGCTGATCCGACCCAAAACCTGATGGGGTGGATCGAGAGGGCAAAGAAGGCGGGGAACTGGCCCGCAAACGCAAAAGGTTTCAAGGCCAGCACAATGGTCCAGATTGTTGACGCCCTCAATTCCCTGATCGAAGCGGATTTTGAGGGAATGGTTTTTGTCGATACAGCGGGGTTTGGCGATGAAGCGTCGCTTTACATGGTCAACAACAGTGACTTTGTAGTCCTGCCTATCATGCTTGGCGCAGACTCCGTTGATACAACAATGGAAACCGCAAAGGTTGTGATGGAAATGGTCGAAAAGCTGGATGAAGAAAGCAAGGCTGTCGTCAAAGTTGTTCGGTGCAACATTCCGTCGCAATCCAGTCGAGGGAAGGCGCGATCCGAAGTGATGGACGCCCTCGGTCAGCATCCGTTGTGCCTGCAAGCCAGCATCCGACATTCTGCAATCATCGAGCTTTGGTCCGACGAAGGCCCGCTACACTCAAGGTTCAAGCGGGAGAAAGACACAAAGGAAGGTGCCAAGGCGCTGAACGCGAAAAACACCTACACGGTCCTGCAAGACGGTCTCGATGTAATCAACGAATTATTCGAGGAGGCCGACTAATGGTTAAGAAAAGAAGGCAATTCTCGGTTGTCGATACTGAAATGCCCAAGAGCCATATTCTTGATAAATTCACTATGGGTAACGAGGTCAAGCCTAAAGAACCCGTTGACGTTCCCGAGCCGACTCCCGAACCCGGACCGGATAAGGCGAAACAAGCGGCTTTTTCCCAGCCAAAGAAGAAAGCTCCTGCGCTGCCCAAGGCAGAACCAACAGCAACAGCCCCTTCAATCAATTCAACCCCAACAGATGAAACGGTGGTCGTAAACTTCAAGGCAGGGGTCCCGGTGTCACTCGCTGCGCGTTTCAGTGAATTGAAGGCGGAAAGCGGCATGACCGAAGATTATCTCATGGATTGGTCGTTCGCCCGTGCCTTGAAGATTATGGAAAAAATCGACATAGCGACACTTTCACTGGCCTTGGAGGGCCCAAAGACGGTCGAACCGTCACGGGCCAAACGTCTGCATGTCAGGCGTGATGCACTTGATCGGTTTCGTGCCAGCCACGATCCGCTCGAAGTTTTCAAGAACGTCGATTGCTGCCGACTAATTTACATTGCAGCGTTCAAAGAGGCACTGGAAGAACTCGCGGGCAAATTGAACCTCTGACCCTGGCCGCAGGCCAGTCCGCCCGAAAGGGCGGGGCAGGGGGGTGGGTCATTCTTAGATGATCCGCCTCCCTGTCATATTGAGTGCGACACTAGGCCCGCAAACGCGGCCCTAGTGTCAGTACAAAGTGGATCAAACCTTGATCCAAGCTCGCTGCATGAAACGGCTGATCCGGCAAGCCATACCCGTTTTTTTGCAAAGAAAATGGGTGGTGGTGCGCTTGGCTCCCGCTGAACGGTGAACGTGTCGCGATCGATCCCATCGCTAAACTCCAACGGCTCGGCAAGCTGGATCGTATCGCCGTGGGCAATTTTGCGGCTCGTCAAAGCTGCGGACGCTTTGCATTTTTTCCGCCATTCAAGGGCATATTCCTTTGTTGTGGGCGATAGCAGGTCCAGCATTTTCTGGGGTGCCTGCGCCTCGCAAGGCCCCATGCTTTCCTCCATGTCCTTATAGCACCACTCGCCACTATCGCGGCGGGTGAGGATCACCGCGGCAAACACATAACGGCCTAATGCGTCCAGCTCATATCCGTAGGAATCTGCGTTCTCGGTCTTCGCGGTCACTTCGACGGCCAGATACCAGACAGACCCCTTGCGGGTGGTGAAGACGGGCCGCATGGCCCTGTCTTCATTCTCGAAAGTCACAAGCCGCTCAATCTCGGCGCGTTCATCACGGGGCGGGGTGTAATGGCAAGTCCAGCCCATTATGCGGCCTCCCCTTGCTCTGCTACTACGGTCGCGGCCAAGATATAATCCACGGCCTTTTGTGCCTCCGATGCGGCCTTGAAAATCAGCCCTTTGTCGTCCTTCAACGCCTTCAACCAGCTTTCAATATAGGCCGCGCTCTGGTCGAATTGCGGGGTAACACCAAGATGAAGACACAACAGGCAGTTGCCGATTTCGGCAATCAGTTCCTCGAAAGCGTAAGCCTCACGGTTTTGAAATTTCTTGATCCGGTCCAACCGCTTTTCCGATCCTGTCCAATGTGTTAGTTCGTGTGCAAGCGTTCCAAAATATCCGTTGGCGTCATAGAAGGTAGCGATTGGTGGCATGTGGATTTGATCGGTGGCGGGGCGATAGTAGGCGCGCGCTTCGTCGGTGCTGATAATGTCTGCGCCTGTGCTTGCGAAAAACGCCTCAAGGTCTGCGTCTGCCTCGGTGCCAAGGTCGCGGGGCGGTTCTGGGGTGATGTAGTATTCGGCGGGCAGGTTTTCGATCTGGTCCGCGTTGAACACGTTGTTGGTCTTCGCATAGGGGATGCGGGTTTCGCCTTCGCTCTTGCCCTCGGCCTGCTCGGCGTCCTTCTCAAACGTGCCGTAAAACACGCTGCGGGCGCACTTCTCGCCTTTCTTAACCATGCCGCCAAGGTCCACGGCCTGCTTGAAAGTCATCCAGTGCGCGGAATTGTAGTCGCGTTCGTGCGCTGTTGCCCACAACATCAGAATGTTGATCCCGCGATAGGCTTCGCCATTGTGCCGCAAGGGGAAGGCCGCGCCACCCTTGCCACCTGTCCACGGCTTGCGCCACGGCGGGGTTCCGGCTTCGATCTGCGCGATGATTATATCTGTGACGTGCTGGTGAATGTCGAATTTTGCCATGATCTTCGGTCCTTTGTGGTGGTGGCGTGGGGTGCTTTGTTGCGCCCCTTTCGCACCTCATTTTTACCTTGTTTATATGGCATTTTCTATCTTTTTATTGCCGTTTTCGGCAAGTATATAGTTTGACACGGGAACCGTCTTCGGACTTCTTTTGATGCCAGAGGGGAAGGGAGCGCACGGCCCGTCAGGGCCAATAAATCAACAGCCACCGCGCAGCGGTGTCAGCTTAGGCAACGGTCGCGGATCGGGGCCGGGTCTGACTTCTTCGTCAGCCTTCGGGTCGGTCGCGCAAGGACCAGCAGGACGGGTCGGCTGTGGAGGCACAAGGGGACCGTGGAATACCGCAGGCCCGCAGGGGCAAGGATATGCCGCGAAAGCCCCTTGGGCCGGAGCAGACGATCTGTCAGGCGCAGGACGCGACCAGACCGGAGGGTGGCAGTCAGACCCCAAACCATCGCGATAAGGAAAAACAGACAGGGGGCGTGTCGGCTTGCCCGACCCCCCCCTGTCTGTCCAGCGACGGTGCGGCGTTCGGCAACGTCCGAACCCCGCCGACGCGCCCCAGTGATCGTCACCCGCAAGGGCCGCTCACAAGGTCCAAGGCGACCATGATCCAAGGTGGGCGCGGCGGCTCGGAGAGACGGTGCGCACGCCATTGGATCAGGAAGGCCAGGATCGAAGGGTGCGGGGCGCAGACCAGCTCCTCTGGGCAAGCCCATACTACACGACAGTAGGGTGGTTTAGGGGTCCAGGTCATGATTTACAGACGGACTCTTATCGCTAAACAAGGTCCAGCTGATGTTCACCAAAGCCCTGACGACCCTCAAGGCGAGGTTATCCCCGCACTTACCCTTGAGCAACAGCCGCCTTGAAACGATGTGTTTTTTGATTTTGGGAATGGTGAATGCCCGAACAGTCAATTTGAGCCATCTCGCCTGTGAATTCCCTACCTATGCCAAGGTTGGAAGCACATATCGCCGCCTGCAACGTTTTTTCCAGCATGTCGAGCTTGGCTCAGATTGGGCGGCGCCCTTAATTGTCAAAATGATAGGAGCTGGCCCCTCGTGGCATTTATGCTTGGATCGCACAAACTGGAAGATCGGGCAGCGCCATATCAATTTTTTGGTATTGGCTCTTGTTACACGTCGCCACCGCATTCCGTTGATGTGGAGCGTTTTAGGGCGTGCTGGCAACAGCGACACTGCTCAGCGCATTACCCTGATGCAACGCTATTTATCCGTATTTGAGGTATCCACCATCAAGTTTTTGCTCGCAGATCGGGAATTTATTGGCGTGCACTGGCTGGATTTTCTCCATAAAAACAACATCCCTTTTGTCATCCGTGTCAAAGCAAACCAGATTGTGACCGCACGGGATGGAAAAACGCAAAGTCTGATTACTTTGCTGCGCACCTGTCGCGGTAAGCGCAATTTTGATGCCTGCTTTGGCGGCAATAAAACAGGTGATGCTACGTGGTTTTCCTTTGCTGGAAAGCGCATCAAAGGTGGCGAACTTTTGATCGTAGTCTCCAACCGGCCCGCGCATCACGCCCTCACCACCTACAAAAAAAGATGGGCTATCGAGAACCTTTTTGGCGACACCAAAACACGCGGCTTCAATATTGAAGACACCAGACTGACCATTTCCAAAAAACTTGAGCTACTTTTAGGCCTTGTTGCACTTGCCGTTGCCTGGGCATCAAAAACAGCCACAAAGCTTATTGGGATCGGAAAAATGAAGCGTAAAAACCACGGATATTTCGCAAAGTCATTCTTTCGAATTGGCTTCGATCAGATCCGAAAACTGCTCAAATCAGACCCAATTGCTGCAGTCTCTCCTTGGTTGCTAATTCCAACCAAAATCAAGAGAGTCGTGTAGTATGGGGCAAGCCTAGAGCGCGGTGACACGACGCCAAAGGCGGCGGGGCAGGGGCCAACACAGAGGGGCTACCGCCCCCGGCCTTCGGCCGCCCCCGTGGATATTTTCAGAAAGATGAAATTGATATATATCTCAATCACGAAATACTAATGATTGGGTTCAGAAAAGAAATGAAGAAAGATGTGCAACCTCTACTCCAACACGATGCCACCTGCCGCGATGCGTCAGCTTTTTGCCGTTGATGCGAAACAGGATCAACTCGGCAACGCGGAACCGCTGCCCGCTATTTTCCCAAAAGGAACAGCGCCCATGGTCGCCATTGACGATAATGGTGAACGGACGCTTTTGAACACACATTGGGGCTTTGTGTTGCCTCAAGTCTCGAAAAAGACGGGCAAGCCAATTCAGCCCAAAGCGGTAAACAACGCCCGTGACGATAAACTGCGCACGTCCTCATTCTGGAAAAAGAGCTTCGTCGAGCGGCGGTGTTTGATCCCGGCAACGAGCTTTTGTGAGGCGAAGGGGCGCAACCCCGCCACCTATGTTTGGTTCGGGTTGGAAGGCGAGGGGGCAAGGCCGCCGTTTGCTTTTGCGGGGGTTTGGCGCGGGTTCAAAGGCAACTACGGCGGAGAACATCGCGAATTGGTCACGTCCTCGATCATCACGACAACACCAAACGAGCTGGTGAAAGAGACGCATCCTGACCGGATGCCAGTTATTCTCGATCCAGACGATTATTCCGCATGGCTGACAGCGCAACCGGATGAAGCCTTTGGCTTAATATGCCCGTATCCTGCGGAAAAGATGGTCATTCATCAAAGCGGTGAAGGTCTGAAATCGGATCGCGGCGGGCTGTAATACCACGGGTGCCGAATGGTTCGGGGTTGACAGATCATGGTCTTGTCGCAGATTTAGAACAAAACACGAACATGATGGGATTCCAATGCCGCTTTATCGCGTCGAGAATTATGTATTGCCAAGTGGTGCGCCCGTTCGGGTTGTCACCTTCAAAGTCAGTGCGGGCTTTCCATCGCCAGCGGCGGATGATCTTGAAGACGAAGTTGACCCCATTTCATGGGTTGTCCGCCATCCTGCATCTACATTTTGGTGGCGCGTTGAAGGCGATTGCCTCTGGGACGTTGGAATCCGCGACGGGGATCTGATTGCCGTCGATCGCGCTGGTAAGCGCCGGATCGGGCGGGCAGTGGTGGCCGTTGTCGAGGGATCAGTCACCGCGAAAATTCTGCGAAAGCGGAATGATCGTTATTATCTGGCCCCAGCCAATCAGCGTGAGAACTTTCCTGAAATCGAGCTGACCGAAGACAGTGAGATTTGGGGCGTGATCGCAGGTGTGGTGCGGCGCTACGATCTCGCGTGAAGCGTCCTATCGCGATCAGCGACAGCGCGAACTTCTACGTCAGCGCCGAACGGATCTTCGATCCAACTCTGAAGAACGTGCCGGTGATTGTGTTGTCGAACAATGACGGATGCGCGGTCGCGCGAAGCGACGAAGCCAAGGCGCTCGGCATTAAGATGGGCCAGCCACTGCACCTGATCCGAGACAAGGTTGAAGCACACGGGGTCCGGGTGTTTTCCAGTAACTATTCGCTTTACGGTGATATTTCGCGGCGGGTCGTTGAGGTCTATGACGACTTCACGCCAAATGTGGAAATCTATTCGATTGATGAATGTTTCTTGGACTTCGGCGGTTTTGAAGATCGAGTCGCACATGCCCGAAATATGCGGGCCGCGGTGTTGCACCGGATCGGTGTGCCAGTGCGTGTCGGGATCGCCCCGACGAAGACGCTGGCGAAGTGTGCCAACGACATTGCAAAGAAAAATCCTATCTTCGGCGGTGTGCTGGATATGATGGATGATGAATTGGCCGACTGGTTGCTACCTATGGTTCCGGTTGGTGACATTTGGGGTATTGGTCGCAAGACTGACGCTAAACTGCGTCAGCTTGGTATTGGAACAGCGTCAGACCTTCGCGGGATGCCATTACGACAGGCAAGGACAGTCGGCACGGTCGTTCTTGAACGCACTGTCCTAGAGCTCCAAGGCGAGCCGTGTCTGTCACTTGATGATGTAGAGCCGCAACGTCAACCATTCTTGCGACGTGCGAGGCCAAGCAAACTACCCACGATATTCAAATTTCCCGCCCTAAAACGCTTGGTCATAGCCCGCAACGCGCCGCCCGGATTTCGGATCGGGCTGGTGGGATGGTCGCGGTTAGCGTCGATCAGGAAAACGCATAGTGTCGCACCGTCCAGACCAATAGCCTCAATCGCTTTGGCCCAAGCATCGTGGTTGATCCCCAAGGGACAAATCCTCATCGCAGCGGCGTCCATCATGTGAATGTCTTGTAAACGTGACGCTGTTCCGCGACAGGTGCTGATGGCGTCCTGCATGTCCTCACTCGCCAAATTGAAAAGGCGCTCTGGGTTCAACAATCGTGCGATTTCGGTTTTACTCGGCACCTCGCCGCCTTCCACCTTTTTTTCTAAGCAATCTTCTGGGCCGATAGGCCCAGAACAGTATTCTTTAACGTGTGTGGGCTTGCCCACACTCTTTTCATCAACGCTTGCGTTACAAGATACAGATTTAGAATCTTGGTTGTTCTCTTGTATAAAGCAGGGGAAGTTTTCTTCCGCCATACCGGAAGAATCACGACATGATTTATGGATAATCTCCATATTTTCGCACAGAGTCTTTGCATCTTCGACGTGGGTTTCGAGGTCGTCCATTGGCATCGTCGCGAGACGCGCTGCGGTGGGCCATGCCTCATATACTCTGTGAAGCTCAATCAAACGCGGGTGTGACAAGGCGTCAGGTGTCGCGTCACGATGGCACTGCATGATGTAGCGTACAAAAGTGCTGCGCCGGTTGCGCAGCTCCTTGCGCAATTTGCGGTCGGCGGCCAGTTGTTCCTTCAACTGCATCAGGTCCGGTACAAGCGCGATCAACCTTGAAAAGACAATTCCACATCCTCCGAAGGGCGACCGTGACCCGTTGCCTTTGACGCGCTTTTCTATCAGCCCAGCCGCATGAAGGGCCGCTTCATCGTTACGAAGGGCGCGGGCTGTTTTATGCAACGCCTCGGCTGTTTGGTCCTGTGGGGCGAAAAAAACGGGTTCGCGTGATGGATCTGTCCACGCTGCGGGTGCAGTCTGTTTCATCATGTAAAGAAGGGCGTGCAAACGTCCTCCGCGAAGCCCCAGCACGGGGGCCAATTCGATCAGTAGTTGTTCAACGGTAAAACGCTGATGGCCCTGTGGCAGCGTTGGGTAGGTTTGTGTGGTCATGGTTCTGTCCTTGCTCGGTTGTTAAACAAGGCGGCTGCGGACAATTCTTCTTCTGTCGCACAAATGCGTTTTTTGTTGCCAGCATGTCGGGAGGCTGCTAAAACCAGATCAACAGTATCTTGATGACCGTAAGGAATTCCCGTTCCTTGGTTCTAGAACCCCCCCGTTAGGTTTCCGCCTTGCGGGGGTTTCTAATTCTAGTGTGTTTTTCTCCTTCCAATTTCGAATCTCGACGCAGTGACAGAATACAAGGTATTGGCTTCGCGGCCATGCCATCATCTGTATGTTGCGCCTTGGACTAGTCCTTGCGGTTCATTGAAGGACCAAGCCAAGATGCAAAAATCGCTCCCACACAAATGCGTTTTTTTGCTTGATTGCGATGTCAGGGAGGTGGTAGAACGGTGCCTGAAAGATTAGTTGGGACACATTGGAACGCCAATTCCATGTTCTAAGACCCCCCCTCGTAAGGTTCCCACCTTGCGGGGGGTTTTCTTTTTGGGGCTGACTGCTCTTGCCTCCTGTTGATTCTTATATATTTGTGCAACAGGCATACTATGGGTTGATGCTTGCCGCAATTCTTGTGTGATAGGAAGTAGCGGTAACTATAGCTAGTATGAAACCCATTCGTTGCCGTATTCGCCCTGATAGGACCGCCATTCGACCCCCACGCCTCTGCGGCGGCTCGGTGGGTGGCACGATCGTTGCGGGATCGCCCAAGTCGGCACTTCGCCTAGGCCAACGCGGGCGTAGGTGAACTCGCCCTGTTGCCCATACGTGCCTTTTTGGCCGTAAAAGGACACCTCACAGTCACCTTCACTGCCATGTTCACGGTGCGAAAAAGACCGAATGTCCCAGACGACAATCGAGCGCACGAAGTCAAATTCAGGACCGCTTATGTCAATATCGGCACGTTCCTCTTGGGTAAGGTGCAGAAATTTGAGGGCGTCGAACTCGCCATCTTCGGTGCGCAGATCGGCCATTGTGATTGCTTCCTGTGCCACATCAGCGGGTGCGGATACGTCTTGCGGATTGTTGTAACGGTTTCCACCGATTGTATCGAAAAAATAGTCGTCGTCGGGATAGTTTTGCATTGCGGGTGGCGCGTCTTTGAAAGCAAAGTCGAGCAACTGTTGTGAGGGACTTGTCATGTCGCCAGCGGCAATGCCCATTGGGCAACGCCAAATTTGCAGTGGTGGTTCGATGGGCCAGGGCGTGATCCGCCGGATGAACACGGCGCGGGCATGGACACATTCGGCTGACGCTGGCCATCCCCCAGACAAACATAGCAGGATCGCACAATCGACCTGATATGCCTTAGCAGGGGTGGGGGTGGCGACGTAGGCTACTGTTGCAACCAACGCAAGAGCGGAAGATCGTAGAAAGTTGCGCATCATCGTAATCCCTTCATGCTGCAAAGTTTATAACTTGTCAGGCGATGTATAAGGATATACGCCGAATGGCCGGATCAATTCAATCCCTTTGTGCGGGTGCGGCGTTAACGGTGTTTAAGCAATTTTCGGACGCTTAAACCTGCCCTGATGATGTAGGGGGGGAGGGCCAGAGAATAGTGCCCACAATTCAGTTTCAAGACATTTGGACCTGCACCTGCGGCGGTAAGGGCATCAATGAACTGCCGTGACAATTCAGGCCAGACAACGGTATCGCGGTTCCCCAGCACGATCTGAATGGCCAGGTCGGGCCGAGTTAGTTTTGTAATATGGTTCTCAAGGCTGATTGGCCCCCACGCGCGTCGAAGATCTACCACGTCAATTTTTGGCGCAAGGCTTGCTCGAATGTGGCGGGTTGCACGCCCGGTCCAAACCATATCCGCAAGGCTCCCAGCGGTGAGAAAAAGAGCGGCTTTTGATACTGCGGTATCATGTGCGGCTACAAGTCCAGCGACCCATGAACCTAAACTCATGCCGAGGACGGCTATGTCGTCATAGCCTTCCGCTTTCAACCATTTGATGAGTTTGCGGCCATCAAGGACCGCTTGGCGAACGGAGTGCAGTGTTCGTCCAACATTGGGACTAAGCATGTCGCTGGCATGGCTCGCACCGTGACGGCTTCGTTCAAGATGGTAAGGCATCGCGATTTCGATAACCGTGATACCTTGTTTTGCAAAAAACCCAGCGAGTGTCTGGTTTCGCTTTGTTGCGTTCCAGTGATGGAAGACGATCAACGCCCGACCCCGCGCGCGGCCTTCGGTAATTTTAGACCAAACGGTATTGTTGGCTTCAGTAGCTGTGGAGAGGGAGGACGGAAACTTTAGCCACTGTTCGGTTCGGTTAAAGGTCGGATCATCTTCGGGAGGTAAATCAAAAAATGTGGGATCGGCGTTGGCGAGGTCTGCCAAATCGCCAAGGTCTTCAATGGATGCGGCTTCGTTGGCTTGTGGAAAAGGAGTTTTTGAGTTGAGCGCCATATCAGACGTCACTTTGACCGCATCGCCACGCGCAGCTCGTTCTTCATCCCAACGATCAAGCCAGTCATGATACATTGTGATTTTCCTTTTGCGTGAAGTAGCGGCGTGACCCATACGCAGGATCGAACAAACCATAGATCGCCAGCAGGACCGCAACCGATAAAAGTATTGAAAAGCCTGCAAAGGCTCCAATCAAAAGGTATCCTAGCGTTAAAAGGCCGACCGCTACTATCATCTTGCCGAGGTTTAACTGAAACTGGGTGTCAGCGCCCGTCCTTGCGCATCCATACACGAATACGACACAGGTCGCCAAAGCAACAAGAAGACTACTGTAGTGGGTCGGCCTACTGTAAATGATACCGTCGCTAGAATCTTCACGATTAAACAAAACCGATCGCAGGTCCTCAATGAACCAAGCGATGATGTTTTCACTACTTGTTGTTAAATAGAACGATTGCAGCTTCATGCAGACTGCGATCAGCACGCCTAGAACAGTGCAACGGAAAATACCTCGCATAACTCGATGGCCTATCTGACTGGCCTCTTGCTGTTGTGCGTCGTCAGCTTCAATCTCGCTGTTCGAGCTAATATCCCATAGATCGAAAGCGATAGTGTAAAGTAGGATTAGCCCAACAAACATAAGATAGAAGCAAAGACACATATAGAGATAGGCGGCACCTGTGAAGACGATGGCCTGCGGAACGGATATGACTTCGGGTCGAACAACGGCCAAAGAACCCCAGTCGATTGCGTATCTCTCACTCCCATCAAGAAGTGGTAGTAAACGCACTCCAACCCATTGGAAAAGGCCAGCAAATAACAGACAGACCAGAAAGACGGCCCAATAGGTATATGAGGATGCCTTGACCTTTCGTTCCCATTCATCGTCGGTGCTGGACCTTCCGTGCTGCGCCAACAAGGTAACGCGACCCTCGTTCTTCCAGAAGACCAATAACTCAACAACAATTACGAAAAATAGTGGCAGGAAGATCATAAATAAGATCGTCCAGTTTGGTGCCCAAATGAAGCCGATTTGCTTTGTGACACCGCCTATGCGCTCATAATTGGCACTGTGAATACCCGTAAGATAAGACACGAAGCCTAAAGCGACAGCGCCCGCGAAAACAAAGGATGGCAAATCCAAGGGTGAGCCACGGCTGAAAATCGCCTCCGACCACATTGCAAGACTTATCCGGCGTTTCGGTATCAGCGTCGTTTGCGTTGGTGCCGCATCTTCCGTGGTTGCGAAGTTGTCCTTTGGAAGCGGGGTAACAGAAGTGTTGCGTTTGTGGCGTCGCTCGGCGGTCAATCTAGCCTGTGATGCACTAAGCGCTGACTGCCACGCGCTTGTCGCTTCGGGATCGCCGCACCCGAAAATGCGGGAGAGCCAGCGGATATTGTCACTGCTTATGCCTTTTGTGTTGTCCTGAAACCAAAGTTGAACGGTTCGCAGTTCCACCCCAGCACTATTCGCGTCTATCTGCGTGATGGCCTCGGCTAATAGGTCGGGTGTCCAGGGACCTGACGGGAAACCGTTAACATCGGCGGATCGTCCTGCCCCAGAGGTCGCAAGATGCATAAACAGCTCTTTGAAGTTTCCATCAAAATGCTGCGGTGCGACAAAAAAATTTCCGTTCTTTATCAATGTGCTAGGGACTTTCGTTGCGTTGCGTTTCGTCTTGCTTCGTACTGTATCGTGCTAATGCAGAAAATGTAAGTTCAACTATAGCGCGTAGTCTCTGCGACTGCGTTTGAGGACCAGTATCGGATATTTCTGGCTCAATTCTGACCGACTAATATAAGGGAACATCAAGTTGACTGCTGCCAAGAGAACACCGTCGATGCAGGCCACGCCTGTCACTCGCGATGAACCGAAAGGTCGAGACCGGGCAACCGACAGAAGGAAACATGCCACTCCAATCAGACGTATCTTGGATCGTGAGTCTGGCAAGGTGGTGGGCTGGCTCTATGAATGGAACACCGGAGCATTGGTTCCAATGTGGAAGTCAGAACCTTTCGAAAACATCGTCTATGCCTGATAATGCACTGCTATGACGTAGATCGTGCAGAATAGGTCAGTAACACTGACTTAATTAACATAACACTCATTATGCGTTTACAACACAACACACGGGCACATTCTAAACTGGGTTGCGAAAATTCCCCTATCTTGCAGGAAAGCAAGGAGAATGAAAGATGGCCCATACAGAGCTAGATTTTGCGTAGCATCGCGGCCCTGAGCTAAACAGATTTAACTCCTATCGTCGTATAACCGCTCCCCAAGCCGCCTGATAGTTTGGGCCGCGAGAGGACGGCTGTCCACGCTTGTCAGGTGGTGTAATCTTGATTGGCAAAGGCGCGGGCAAATCTGGCCCTAAAACAATGGCCTCACCCTGACCTAGTGAGGGAATGAAGGCCGCTGCTGAACGATCCAGGTCGCCACATGCACGTTCGATGGTTTCTCGATCCCGCTCGTTTGTAAGGCGATGGACAAAAAGGGTGCCGAGTTGGCTAAGCACATCCTGCGGCACGTCCCGTGGCCTTTGTGTCGCAAGCGTTGCAGTCAAACCGTATTTTCGGCCTTCCTTGGCGATCAACCCGAAAGCATCTAGCGAGACACTGTTGAACTCGTCCCCGACAGATTGGCCCATGAATTGGTGAGATTCATCAAGAAAGCAGATCACGGGTCTATCTTGAAACTGGTTGGCGCGCGCCAAGGTTAGCAAGTATTCGCCGATCGTGTTCAGCAGCAATTCTCTAGCGTTATGGTTGAAGCTGACATTTTTGAAGGAAATCAGACAAATACGATGTTCTGCTGAAGCAATAAAGCTGGCAATTTTGTCACAAATATCTGCCCCTTTGTCATCAAAAATACATCCCAGTTCTGGTGAGTTGAGCATGGATCGCATGCGGACGATTAAGGTGTTGCAGTGATTCAGTGGCGTATCGTTTCTGCCTCCAAATACAGTCTTATCATTGTAGCCAGAGGGATAGACGCACTCTGCAACAATCTGATCCGCCAGTCGATCAACGGCAAAATCACAAACTTCCGATGCCAATTCTGAAGAGTAAAATGTGCTTGCCCGAGTGAACTCCGAAATCTTCTGCCCCGCCTTGTCTATGGTGCCGTTTTGCTCGATGAGAAGCGTGCCGAAGTTCTCAGAAAAGAACTTCAAGCGATGCCCGACAGCATCGGCCTCCAGCGCAGCATCATTGGCCAACGCACGCGCCAATCTGAGACTTCGTATCGCCTCCCTCATCGTCGGACCTTGGCTTTGACCCGAGGGGCGCAAGAGCGCGAATAACGACAGTTCGCTCATCCGCTCGGCGGGAAACCTCACTAAGGTTTGCCCGTTTTCAGCCAGAGTAAACGAATATTCGACAGCATCTTCGAACTTGCCCGAAAACTCGCCAGTAGGATCGAAGACAATCGCCTTGCCACCATGGCGGCCGACCTCGCTTATCAACTTAGCCAATGTCCAGCTTTTCCCCCCACCGGTTGCGCCAAAAACACCGCAGTGGCGGCCAAACAGCTTTTCGGGTGGCAGGGCGATCTCTGCACCGTCAATACCAGAAACCTTGCCCAGAGACACCGAGATGGGCTGTTGTCCCTCAACCGTTTCAACACCGCCGAATAGGGCAGATTGTATGGAAGCAGATAGCGCGGAGCCCTCCGCCTCATATACGCCGTCGCCGACTCGCGGTTTAACCAGAACTCCACGCACAACGGTCTGAGTGGTTTTTTGAATAGTTGCAAGCAGTTGGACTCTGCCAACTGGTTCCGCCTGCGGATCACGTTCGATCTGCCGCTCAAGACCTGGACGATTCCGGTCAGGGATGTGAACTTCCACGACACGACCAAGAACGACGGCCATATCGCAGTCGATGAAGACGAAGTCGCCCACGGTGCCGCGCGCGATCCCCCGCCTACCGACGGCTGCAAAAGCCAGTGGAAGGTTAAGATCGACGCCAGAGGCCGTAACTTTGGTGATGGTCCCAAGGCGTTTTTCACCATCAATTAAGGCGCTCTGTTCAGTCATTTGATGTGCCTTCCCTGACCCGCTCCAAGCGAGCTTCGAGACGGTGTCGGTCTGTTTCACCTATGATTTCGGGAAGGGCGGAGGCGAAGTCATCAAATCGTCCATTGAGAACTATGATGCGGCTGTCACCTTGTCTCACCAACTCGACTATCCTTCTTTGATACTTTCGGAGGCCATCAGTGTTCGTTGCGAGTGCATGACGTGGCGACTCGTCATCGAGTAGGTCGGGTTCAAGGTCAACAGCGGGAATGAAACACGGGTCGCAAAGGATCAACCGTAGTGACAGGTTGGATTCGAGAGCGGACCAGATCGGGGCACTGATGTGGTCATCAGCAAACCCGAATCCGGCAACAATCAAAGTCGTGTCGGGTTCGCCAAGTGCGCTTTGCCACGCAGAGAACATATCGAGGTATGGCGACGTAAAAGCCTCTTGGTATTTGGTTGAGCGAGGGTAAATTAGGACCGGTTGTAGAACGTCCTGCGTGGCAGCTCTGCGAATAACGACGCCGTCGCCTCGTCTTCGCCAGTCGAGTGATCCGTGCATTTTGTAGAGATGAAAGACGCCATCGACGTATTCTGCGCGTGTGCCGTTTGGAGAACGCCGAACAATGTCATGTTGAAAATGATCACGGTTAAACCGCTGCTCCGACGAGTGAGAGAAACCGTCAATCAATACTATACTTCGGGCATCTGCTGCGCCTTCGATGCACCGATCATAATTGGTAGTAAACAGTTTGACGCGCGGTTTGTCAGGGCTTCGGCGCGCCAATCGCCGGAGGAACTCTTTGTGAGATTTTAAGTCCGTATCAGTATCGACAAAATCCACGCGCTTGAGGATTGACTGTTCAGCCGATGCAACGAAGTCAGCAAGTCCATCATCCAGCTTTTCGTTATCGTCTTCGTTGTCCTCAGCCCCCGATGTCCTTGCGGCGGCGAGTTCAAGTCGCATCTTGCAAAGGCTCAAAAGGTTCTCGATGTCCTTTTTGCCGCCTTTACCGGCAACTTCCTCGACCATTCTATCGAACACGTCTTCACCAGTGTCGGCACGAACACTATCCCAAAGATCGCCCATGCTTGGGGCAGACGCTCCAGTTTGATTATGGGCGGCAAACGATGCCCCCGAGCCTAGCAATACCGAAAGATTTGTTGAATGCAGAGCTGCAAGGAGTGCTTCTTCGATGCGCTCGTGACCACCTTTCAGGGTCTTATCGTTGGTGTCGGTGGCATCGCTATATGCAAGCCAAGTCCCATTTTGCTGCAATAGGCGCAGTTCATTTGGATTGCCTGATCTGTTTTCCCAATATGCCATTCGTAGAGCTACCCCTTCGCCTTCAATTCGTCCAAGATCACCTGTCGCATCCCGCCTGCATCCTTGTTCTCAATGGTGGCCATTACAAAAACTGCCCTGCCACTAGAAGCCTTCGCCCACTGCTGGCCGATCTGGTTTTTCTCGCGGGAATCTCGGCTCTCCTCCGGGGTCCGGTCCTTACCCTTGTATTCAACGACCAGAAGCCGCCCGTCATCCATCGCTGCCACGAAATCCGGGTAAAACTTGTCCGTCGAAGTTGGTAGCGAGAACGAGTTCCGGTGGCGGCTGACGTTGCGAGTCCAGTATTTCAGGCCCGGTAGGCCGTCGATCACAAGCGCACACTGTTCTTCTTCACCGCCCTCCACGCCGTCGAACGCGGGAACTTCGTCGCGACCCATGAAGTGTTTGCGGAAAGCAAACTTGGTGCCCCGGTATTTAGACACGTCGGCATACATTTCATCAAAGAACTCGAAGCCATCATCAAACGAGACTTCCAGCCGCGCCTCGGGGGCAAACAGATTCAGTTGATAGACCTTGTCGCGCTCTGCCTGCCGGAACCCTTTGAGCTTGTCGCCTAGCTTGCGGGCAAGGATGAATTTGCAGCGCATAAGCTGCGCCAAAGGAAGATTGCGGTCGCGGTTTAGATAGGTGACCACATCGCCAAGCCACGCCAGCATCTCAGGCTGTCCGATCCGCTGGTCCCGCACCTTGCCGTCCAGCCAACGCACAAGGCTCACAGGCGTCCAATCCTCAACATCAACATCCATGGTCAACTGTTCGGAGCTGTCACCAGCGGCGATCAGCAAGCGGTTGCCATCAAGGTCGATTTCAAACGTGTTGGCCGTCTCGACGATGTTGAACTCGGACGGTTCCAGCCGCGCTGGATGATCCGCCAAGGACCAATCGTGATACTCCATCAGCACATCGGTATCGCCAAACACCAGATCACCCTGCACGTGCACCATAAGGCGCGGGATGACGAAGGTCTCACCTTTGTGGGACGGCGCAATCTCGTCCGCGTGCTTGGCTTTGAACTCTTCGATCTTCTCGCGCAGCACCCCATGCAGCTTGGCAGGCGTGCGTTCAAACAGCACTTTCTCTACGCTTGGTTTTGGCACACCGATCAGATCAATGACCGTCTTGCCATCCTCGCCCGCCGTGACCTTTATCGTTCCTGGGGCAATGGTTGAAATGGCATGGCGCTCTTCTGGGGTTGCCTCCACTTCGACCGATAGGGTCGGGCGGCGGCGTGTTTGGCGTCCGAACAGGCCGTCCAACAACTCCGGTTGTTCGGCCTCAATGTTGGCCTCGGCCTCGCTTTCCTCGAACCCCATGTCCACCAGCTTATCCCGCAAGCTGTTCGCAGCTTCGGCAAAGCGTTTGGACACCAGACGCGCGTAGGACTTGTTCAGTGCCGGGGCCTTGCGCCGCGTGGCATAGGGCATCCGCAACACGCGGCCCAAGAGCTGTTCAGCGTCAGTCGAGCTGCGAATGTTGGCAACAGAACAGAACACATAGGCGAAGGAGCAGTCCCAGCCCTCTTTCAGCGCCTCGATGGTGATGACGTATTCGATTTCGCAGGTTGGATCGAACAGGTTGATCCCGTCCAACTCCCGCTGCGCGCCGGTGGCAACGGCAATCTTGCGCTCATCAATGTTCTCGTTTTCGATTAAGTGCTTTTTCAGCACCTCAACCGTTACTTCCTCGTTCTTCTTCTGCGCCTGAAACAGTACGATAGGGCGGATGTAGCCTTCACGGTCCTTGTCGGCCCACTCCTGCAATTCCGCCCGTTTCAGGATGGCAGAGTTGACCGCACCCTGCCATGTTTCGGCCTCATCCAGAACGACGGGCATCTTGATCATCTCTTCGTCCTTCAGCTCCTGCGCGGATACTGAATGAAGGATGTTATTGAAGCCCTTGGGGGTGGCGGTGAACTCGATCAGGGCGGTGGGGTTGATGCGTTCATAGACAAGCTGGCTCAGGTCCGATCCGGCCTTGTGGGCCTCGTCCATGATGACCAGCGGGCGGTGCAGGTGCATCAGGTTGGCAAAGCTGAACTTGATGTCACCTTTCCATGGCCCATTGTCGTTGCGCTCTAGCCCCGGTGCGCCGGGCGACACGGAACTGAAATGCGATTCAAGCATCTCGTGATGGCGGTAAACGTGGTATGTGTCGGTGTTGGTTTGGCGCAGGGACTGAATTGTGCCGACGATTACGCACAGGTTGGCACGCATGTCATGGGGCGTCAGTTGGGTGAAATCGCCGATGTCGAACACACGCACGCGGCCTTGGAACGCTTCATCCAGAACCTGCCTGTAGGGGTGCTTCGGGTTTTTCAATGCCTCTGCCGTTTGCAGGCGGATGGTATTTGTCGGAACCAGCCACAACACGACAGGAAAGTCCTTTTCGATCCATGTATCCTTGGCAATCGTAATGGAATGTGACGCAAGGATCGTCTTGCCGCCACCTGTGGGCAGGCGCAGGCAAACGTAGGGCACATCATCCAGCCCCTTCACGGGCTTGTAGCCTGCCGCATAGCCACGCAGGCGGGCGGCAAGCGCTGGCTCGGCTGTCAGGGTCTCATAGGCCGCTTTGGGGCCAGTGATGCGGGCTTCCTCAAAGAATTCCCGCAGGGTGGCGAGGGACGCCTTCTGATAATCCTTCAGCTTCATTTGCGTGCCCTCACATCATAGGGAGTCTGTTTGAACTCGATCTTCTCGGTTTTCAGCGTCGTTTCCGAGAGTGCGGTGCGCTCGCCATATACGATCATCGGGCCTTTGAACTCACCTTGCGCCGCGCGGATCGCAGCGAGTGTCTTGCGGGTCAGGACGTTGCCGCCACTCACTGATTTGTCGCCAAGGATGCCGTTGTAGAGCAGTGCGTAGCCGTTGGAGTCTTTACTTCCAAGAAAGGCTGTCAGGCTACCGGGTTGGGTCCAAGGCCCGCCCGTTTCGGAGAACCAGATATGTGAGGCCAGAACAGGGAAGAGGATATCAGATCGGATCGAGCCATCCTCATCGAAGACGGGTGGACCAAGGCGATAAAAACGGAAGCCGCCGCCGCCTTGCCAGTTCTGGGCTTTGGAAATGCCGCCCCGTTCGCCGTCTGTTACTGCTACAAGCCTTGGTTGGCAAAGGGCACGCGCATGTTCTCCCATTTCGATCCCGATTACTTTTCGCTGCATTTTCATCGCCGCCGCAGCAGTTGTTCCTGAACCCAAGAACGAATCCAAAACCAAGTCACCTTCGTCTGAGAAGAGTTCAAACACTCTTTTGACTAGCCCCTCTGGCTTCTTGCTCTTTGGAAACTTGACGCCACCCTCATTATGCAAATTGTTGGAAAGCAAATCGTCCCATATTGTCGTTAAAGGTTCTGCCGCCTCCAATCGCCCATCAATTTCCTTTAGTTTGTTCGAGTAGAAAAGTATGCGTTCACCGCCCTTGAGGTAGATATCGGGGTGATCTTCACGAGACTGCAAATAAACCTTGGACTTGTCATTCGTTGAAATTTCCATGAGTTCGCGGGTTTCTTGGCCAACCGCTTTGGCATCTGGCCGCGCAAGACGAACCACACGTTCAGCATTTTGAGAGACAAATTCGGAAAGCTCTGCTTCATACCCATCAGGACCAAGCTCTTTCTTGAGTTCCTTCGCTGGCATATCTTTCGCAGCAGTGAATGCACTGGTCAAAGTCTGGAACCGCCACCCCTCAAAAGGTTCTTCAAAATTACTGACAAATGAACCGTATCTTTTGTCGCGAGGCTTACGCACGAACCCTTTCTTCGGTTTCCAGTATTCTGCCTTGTTCTTGGCGTAGATAAGAATGAAATTTGAGGTTGTAACAAGGCCGGGGTTGATCGACTTATGTCCGGTCGCAGCCCCTTGCTTGAAGGCGACAACATAACAACGGTTTTTTCTACCAAACACCTCGTCAAGAAGCACCGTCGCATACGCCATTTCGTTGTCATCAATGTGAAAAGCGAGCGTGCCATCCTCAGATAACAGCTGTTGCAGAAGCTCCAGCCTTGGAAACATCATCTGCAACCAGATCGAGTGCTCAAGATTGTCTTCATAGTCGTCGAAGGCTTGTCCAGTGTTGAACGGTGGGTCGATATAGATGCACTTCACCTGACCCGCATAATACGGCAGCAGGGCTTTCAACGCCTCTAGGTTGTCGCCCTGAATAAGCATATTGCCCGCATCCCGGTCGCCATAGCCCAGCTCCGGCACTTCCTCCAACAGGCGGTAAGGCACCTTCTCGGCGGCACGCACATCATCGTCTCTGGTCAGCCAGCGTAAGGTCGGCATCTGCTCTGTTCTTTCTTAATTCGCACGGGTGGTATCCCGCGTTCAGGTTAGTCTTTCTCGGAATTTGGCTCTGTAATAACTCATGTCTGCAACAGTCCGCAGATAAGAGCCATCAAAGAACTCCTCTACAATTGCGGCTTATAGCTCGTTGTAGGGTGCTGCGATTCACACCAAGGATCTCTGCCATACCGGACACGGTCTCACGCTTAGCCTCAATTGCAGTTTTCGCGTGGGCGATCTGCGCAATGGTGAGAATTGGCGGTCGGCCAAGCCTCTTTCCCCGTTTTCTGGCCGCACGAAGCCCAGCCTTGGTACGTTCTTGGATTAGGTCGCGTTCGAACTCAGCCAAAGCACCCATAATGTGGAATACCAGCCGCCCACCTGCTGTCGTCGTGTCAATTCCATCTGTTAGACTGCGAAATTCGATGCGACGCTCACCGAAAAGTTTCAGTAGATGGATTAGGTCAGCTATGGACCGCCCTACCCTATCCAGCTTCCAAACTACAAGAAGGTCACCTGAGCCAAGCAACTCCAGCGCTTCAGAAAAGCCCGGTCGAGTTTCAGCGGCCTTTATGCCACTCTGTGCTTGATCTGTGATGATCCGATCACAGCCTGCGTCAGTCAGTGCCTCAATCTGAAGATCAAGGTTCTGTTCCTCCGTGGACACTCGTGCGTAGCCGACTTTCATGAGTTCTTTTTGCACGAGGTTTTCGCGGCAGTCCAGCGTCAATAAAATCAATGACTTATCTCGGGATGACAAATTGCCGCAAAAAGGGTCGTTTTCGCGGCACTCAACCATGAGCCGCCGTTCGTTCCTCGCGCAGCGAAAGAGGAAAATGAGCCCAGACTTCCGGATTGCCGGGTCGCAGCTAAAGTCCGCTTTCGGGAAGTGAAACTTTTGTATCGGTAAACACGGCCAATACCGAACCTTGTCCAATTAGCAGTTTGATGCAGTGTGGATTCCTTAAAGCAGACATTGCCCAACGACGCAGGTCAGTCTTATGTTAAAACGCCGCTATTGAATATTATCGCCGAAACGGCTTGATCACATCAGCGGAGAGCGCATAGCCTATGTCGGCAAGCTGAGTGCTGGTCGACGCAGTCCCGAACATTCCGGTGACGTTTACAGCCTCAAACATACCCGAACTCTCATAGGGAGTGGCGGTGGTCACGAACACCAGTTGGTTCGCCGGTGGAGGCGGCACGTGGATACAGGCTCCGACATAGGGCACCAGGATAAAGGCTGTGATTCCGGCTCCGGTTGTATCGAGTGGCAGCATATATCCCGGAATCCGCACGGTTTTGCCATTGAATTCACCCGTTACGCCTGAGGACGGCGGCTGGTCTGACCGCAGGGTCGACATCTCGTCATGTGGAATGATTCCCATGCCCTGAAGCGTCTGTTTGATGTTTTCCCGACCGGGCGGGATCAGGTCACTCCAGTCGATATCGATAAAATCTTCGCTGGCCGTCACGACGGTCGGCAGGCCGAGCGCTGCTACAACAGCAGACATGAACAGGCGGCGATTTGGGCTCAACATGTCCATTTTCTTTTCACTTCCATTCATACAGTTCGATCAAATCGGCGCGCATACTGTAGCCGATCTCCGCCAGATTGGTGCTGATCGGGTCAATCTTGATGGTACCTGTCACCCAGATCGGCTCGAACATGACCTGCGCATTCCAAGGGCGTTTCGACGTCACGAATACCAGCTGGTTCGGCGGCGGCGGCGGGACATGGATGCAGGCGCCGGCATAGGGAACGAGAATGAACTCGGTGATTCCGCTCCCGCTCGTTTGCAGAGGCAGCATAAATCCCGGCATACGCACCTTGGTCCCGTTGAGCGCTGGGACGAAGCGGTTGGCATTCTCGTCGAATACCGGACGCCAGATGTCATTCCGCGCATCGAGTGTTCCTTCGCCGATGATCTCGGCAGGGGGCACACCCACAGGGATAAGATCGGCCCAGCCAATCTGTTTGGCCGACTTTGCGGCAAGCGGGGATGCAAGTGTCAGGACCGGCAGGCTCGCAAGGCCTGAAAGGACTGCGCGGCGCTTCATCTTCATCGGTCGTTGCCTCCTCATTTGGGTCAGTTCCTGACGGTCATCCCGTCGCTCAGTGAAAGGCTATACGCTCTTATCGCCGGAAACATGCTTGTGACGCCTGCCGCAAAGATCACGGCGACCACGACAAGCACTTCCCGCGAGGAGAGCGGCTCTATCGGCAAATATAGACCAAACGCGGCATCGACGTAAGGGCGCAGTGCCCACAAACCCGTGTAGAGCAACGCGATGCCAAGCAAGGCCGCAATTGCGGCCATCAGCACCGCCTCCAGCATCAGTAAGCCCATGATCGTGAGCGGTCGCGCACCAACCGCCCGCAAGATCGCCATCTCGCGGCGCCGCTCGTTCAGACCAGAAAAGATCATCGCAGCCATGCCCAGAAGGGCGGTTGCCACCACCATGCCCGAGACTGCAATCAGCGCTGTTTCCGCAATCCCTACAATGCCCCACAACTCCTGCAAGGCCACGCCGGGCAGGACGGCCAGCAGGGGTTCCTGCGAATAGGTGTTGATGCTGCGTTGAAGGGCAAATATCTGAAGGCGGGATTTTACACCGATCATGGCGGCGGTGATCGCCGCAGGTTTCAGGTTCATCTGCCTGATTTCATCTGGCGATGTCACCTGCCCCGGAACCTGCGCACCCCCCTGCCAGTCAACGTGAATGGCCTCAATCGCCTCAAGACTGACGATCACTGTGCGGTCCACCGGCGTTCCGGTTTTGGCAAGGATGCCCGCGACGCGAAACGGCTGGTTGTCATGGTTGGCGAAGGAGGCCAGCCCGTGAGCCACGACCAGCGGGTCATCGACCGTATATCCCAGCGTCGCGGCCACATCTGCCCCGATCACTGCATCGAACAGATCGTCGAAGGCGCGTCCGTCGGCAAATTCCAAATCCCTCCCACCGCGATATTTGTAGCGGTCGAAATATTCCGCCGTCGTGCCCATGACCCTAAACTGCCGGTGGCTGTCGCCCAAAGAGATCGGGACGATCCAGTCCACTTCCGGTCTCGCGGCGATTTCCTGATAACTTTCCCAAGAAACGTTGTTTGTGGCGTTGCCGATGCGGAACACCGAATAGAGCAGAAGCTGTACCGAGCCCGAGCGCGCGCCGACAATCAGATCGGTGTCCGAGATCGTGTCTCCGAAACTGGCCTTGGCCCCCGTCCGCACCTTTTCAACGCCTAGAAACAATGTAACCGACAGCGCGACCGCAAAGATCGTCAGCCCGACGGTCAAGCGGCGCGCGATCAGGCTGCGCAGGGCAAGGCGGAACAGGATCATGCTGCCGCCTCGCGCGTGAAAGTGGCAACGTCTTCCATTCGAACGCTGCGATCAAAGCGGGCAGCCAGCCGTTCGTCATGGCTGACCATCAGTAGCGTCGATCCGGCGGCTTTGCATTGCGCAAAGAGTAGGTCGAGGAAATTCGCTTGCGATCCGGCATCGAGGGCCGACGTGGGTTCGTCCGCGATGATGAGAGAAGGCGCGCCGATCAGGGCGCGTGCGACCGCCACCCGCTGTTGCTGGCCGACACTGAGGCGGTCGGCGGTCGGGGATGCCATTACTTTCCGCGCAAGGCCAAGTGCGTCGGTGAGGGTAAAGGCGGCGGCGCGGGCATCCCCCGCACGGGCGCGGCGCGCGGGTGCGAACCGCAGTGGCAGTAGGATGTTATCCATCGGGGAGGCATAGGGCAGCAAGTTGAATTGCTGGAACACGATGCCGATCCTTTCGGCTCGAAACCTATCCCGCGCGGCGGAGCGCATCGGGGTCATCTCCGTCCCATCTACGCGGATCGCGCCGCTTTGGGCCGTGTTGATGCCGCAGATCAGCGACAGCAGGGTCGATTTGCCCGATCCGCTTTCCCCCAACAAAAGCACGCGTTCCCCTGATCTGACGCGAAAATCGGAAACCTCTAGGCCGAACGCATCGCGTCCGGCCCAGTTGAACATCACCTGATCAATGATCAGGGCATACCTGTCACCCGTGTCGGTCACGCTGCCTCCGTCAGATCAAGCCCGCAAGGTCGAGAACAGGCGCATCCCGCTCGACCTCGAAGCCTTGCGACCCCTTGTCGGAAACCATCTGCACCTCGACTTCTTGGGCATTTGGAAAGACTTCGAAAAAGGCAAACTCGATCCGGCCGATGGCGCTCGGATCGGTGCAATTCAGCAGATATTCCGCGTGGAACTCAGTGTGTTCCGCGCCCTCTTCCTCCGCGTGCTCCCCTTCCGCATGCTCTTCACCTTCTTCATGGTGCTCGTCGATCAGGCCTGCGCTGGATGAGACGACCGTGCAACCGGCCGCGTCCGGCAGGACAAACAGCGCCAGCGGCTTTGAGAGTTCCGCAATCGCCGCATCCAGTTTGGCGCGGTCCTCGGCGGTTTCCGCCTCGTATTCGAACCCGACGATATCGGCCCCGGGTGCTTCCAGCTCCATCGCCATCTGTGTGCCCTCGATGGCGATATTGAGCGCGGAATGCCCATGCTCATGGGCGCCAAGGTCACGCGTCTCCTGCGCGAAAAGTGCCGTTGGGGCCATAAGTGCGAATATCAGAGCTGGGTTCTTCATGTGGTTTCTCCTTGTTCAGGGTTGGGTTTCGAATGGGTCATTGAGTAGATGTGCGGATGCTACCTGCGATGCTGAGTACAGCAAAGATCACGGCGGCGACGCAGACAATCGACGGTCCTGCGGGTGTGTCGAATATATAGGCTGCCCGCAGCCCGACCAATGCCGATAAAGAACCGATGCCAGCGGCAACCAAGGCCATGCTTTCGGGCGTGCGGCTGAGCGGTCGCGCGGCTGCGGCTGGAATGATCAGCATCGCGGCGATCAGCAGAACGCCCACCACCTTGATTGCAACAGCGACCGTGATGGCCAGCGCAAGCGTCAGGACAAGTTGTTCGCGCTTGGGATTGATACCGCTTGCATAGGCCAGATCCTCGTTCAGCGTCGCGGTCAGGAGCGCCGACCAGCGCCAAGCTATGAGCGCCACCACCAGAGCGGCACCGCCCCAGATCACCGCCAGATCCATGCGCGACACGGCAAGAATGTCGCCGAACAGATACGCCATCAGGTCGATCCGAATGCCCGACAGGAACGACACCGCCACCAGACCGAAGGCCAGCGCCGAATGGGCCAGCACGCCCAAGAGCGTGTCCATCGCATAGCCACGCCCCGTGAGCAGGTTCACAGTCAGCGCCATCATAAGTGCGATCACCATTGCCCCGGCAAAGACCGAAATTGACAGGGCCAACGACAGGGCAACGCCCAGAATTGCGGCATGCGCCGTCGCATCACCGAAGTAGGCCATGCGACGCCAGACGACGAAACAGCCCAGAGGGGCCGCTGCAAGGGCGACACCGATCCCAGCCAGAGTGGCGCGCATCATGAAGTCATCCAGCATTATTCTGCGGCCTCTGTATGGTCTTGGTGGTGATCATGCGCATGGTCATGATCGTGGCGATATAGCGCTAGCGCCCCCATTGTGCCCGACCCGAACAGCGCACGATATTCGGGGGCCGATGCGACCACTTCCGGCGTGCCTTCGCAGCAGACATGGCCGTTGAGACAGATCACCCGGTCAGAGGCGCTCATGACCACATGCAACTCATGACTGATCATCAGGACCGCGCATCCAGTGTCGCGCCGCACGGTCTCGATCTGGCTGTAGAAGGCGGCAGAGCCGGGCTGGTCAAGTCCTTGCGTCGCTTCGTCGAGCAGCAGGAGTTGGGGCTTCCCGATCAAAGCGCGCGCCAGCAGCACCCGCTGGAACTGCCCGCCGGACAGTTGCGACATCTGCGCGGCGGAAAGGTTCGGCACACCGGCTTGGACCAGCGCTTTGCCAAGGAGATCTGTAGAAACCCCTCGCGGCAGCGCCAAAAAGCGCGCCACGGTCATCGGCAGTGTCGGATCAATGTGCAATCGCTGCGGGACGTAGCCCAACCGCAAATCGGGACTGTGCGTCACCCTACCGCGGAGCGGCTTCACAGCACCGATGATAGACCGCAGCAGGCTGGTCTTGCCCGATCCGTTGGGCCCCACGATCGTCACGATCTCACCAGGTTCAACCGTAAGCGAGACGTGCGACAACACCGTCTTTGCGCCATAGCGAACGCTCAGGTTCTCGACTTGCACAAGGCTCATACGGATACTTTCCCAACGGCTTTTTCGGGGGCCTTGTCAGCGCAAGTCGGACAGACCCCTTCAGCTTCGACCACAGTGCGCTCGATCCGAAATCCGATTGAGCGGGCGGCCGAGCCCAAGGCACCCTTGGCCACAACCGAGTGCGCCTCGGCTACGGAATCGCATAAGCGACAAATCATGAACGCAGGCGCGTGGTTTTCGCCGGGATGAGCGCAAGCGATGAAGGCATTCAGCCGTTCGATCTTATGGGCCAATCCATGGGCGACAAGAAAATCAAGGGCGCGGTAGGCAACAGGTGGCTGTGAGCCAAAGCCTTCGTCGCGCAGCCGGTCCAAAATTGTGTAGGCGCCGAGAGCCCGGTGTTCCTGCAACAGAATTTCCAGCACCTTGCGGCGTACGGGCGTGAACCGCAAACTTTCCTTGGCACAGCATGCTTCGGCAGCTGCAAGCCCGTCAACCACACATGTGTCGTGATCATGATGCGCGAACCCCATCGGATGTGCGGTGCCTTCAAGATCGTTCGACGAGCCACTTGTCATGTTATCACGTTTCCAATATGAACACTGCAATGTTATAAAATCACATGGAGAACCAGATGTCCAGAATGTTGCTGCCCCTTTCGTTAACCACCGCTCTGATGGGAGGGGCCGCCTTTGCGGACGTGCCCCGCGTCGCTGTTGACATCGCCCCGGTTCATTCGCTGGTCGCGCGCGTTATGGATGGCGTCGGTAAACCCGACCTGATCGTCCAGTCCGGTGCCAGCCCACATGAATATTCGCTCCGCCCCTCCGAGGCCACCGCGTTGCAGGAGGCGGATCTTGTCTTCTGGGTCAGCCCCGATCTGACCCCATGGCTGGAGGATGCGATAGGGACACTGGCGAGCGATGCCTCTGTGACAGAGTTGCTGGAAGCCGACGGGACAATCGAGTTGGAATTTCGGGAAGGTGCACTGTTCGAAGCGCATGAGGAACATGGCGAGGGCGAGCACGAAGAGCACGCCGAAGGCAAAAAAGAGGAACATGCTGAGGGTGAAGAGCATACGGATCACGAAAAGCACGCCGAGGGAGAACATGAAGAGCACGCTGAAAATGAGGCTGGTCATGAGGGCCACGACCATGGCGAACATGACCCCCACGCGTGGCTGTCGCCACAGAATGCTGCAACCTGGCTCAATGTGATAGCAGGTCAGCTCTCAGCAACTGATCCGGACAATGCCGGTGCATATTTTGCAAATGCAGCCGCAGGCCGGGCCGAGATCGGCACCCTGACCGCCGAAGTCAATGCAATGCTGGAACCTGTGCGGGGCGCACGATTCATCGTATTTCACGACGCCTATCAGTATTTCGAATCTGCCTTCGATTTCCCCGCATCGGGAGCCATCTCAATCAGCGACGCCTCCGACCCAAGCCCGGCCCGGATCGCCGAAATCCGCACAAGGATCGCGGATGAAGGTATCGATTGCGTGCTGGCAGAACCCCAGTTTAACGTAGGTCTTGTGGCAACAGTTCTCGACGGAACGGAGGCCGGAACCGGTATTCTCGACCCTCTTGGCTCGGATCTGGAGCCCGGCCCGGCACTTTACCCGCAGCTTATCCGCAATCTCGCAATAAACCTCGTGGAGTGCCTGTGATAGCTAAACAAGCGCAAACATCACCGATGAAACCCGCTTATCAGTAGGCAACTCCCGCGATTTCTTTTCTTCATCCTTTTATGGGGATGTGTTTCGGCAGTGATGCCAAGGCACATCCCCACATCTTCGCGGGCGCCCGAACGAGCTTCTTGTTCACAAAGGAAGGACACATCGGTGCATCTAGGGTTTCATGGACCACAACATCTCTACCACGCTGTCGCAATTTGATGTCGATGATCCCGATGAGGATGGCAGCCTTGATGACATAGCTCGTGCCACGATTGCTGCAGCAGGGATGGATTGGGCACAGGCGTTCATGGGGGATAATTATCTGGAAGTTGCAGGCCAGATACACCTGACCAGATCCAGAACGCTATATGGGTGACCAAGGACGACCAAATTACGCTCGGCTCCGATTTGTCCTCGGCCAGAACCTTAAAGTTTGTCTTCCTCGGCCACTGTTTGGTGGCTGTCTAATCAGGTGCTGCGGCCATGCCACTTTTGGGTTTTGCGCAGACATGGCCACCGGCTGCCTGCGCACTTGTGACCGCTGATGGCGTCAGCCTCCAAATGGCACGACGACGGACACACCAATGGCCTGTGATTTCACGCCGCCGACATCAAAAAACCCGATTCCCCCGCCAACTTCGACACCACTGGAGAAAGCGTAGTCGATGCCCAGCGAGACGAGATGATCAGAACTCGCAGCTGAATTGTCGATGCCGGTCAGGGATGCTGAATAGCTCCAGTCGCCGACGTCATAGCTGCCACCAAATGTGGCGTAGGTGGCATTATCGCCAGCACCGCCAAAGCTGTCGAAATAGGCGACTTCAGCGATCATGTTGAAACCATTCGAGAAATCATGCGTCAGACCAACGACAGCCCCGGTCTCGTCCGATACATCCCCGGCCCCGGCCGACAGATGCCTGGCACCGACCCAATAAGTCGTCTCGCCCAGTTCCTGCGTCCATTGCAAGGCCACGTTGTTGAGCTTTCCGGTGTTGCCTGCACCGCCCGCAGAGGTCGTGTTCCGCCCGCGTTTCGTTCCCAGCGAGTTGCTCAAAGCAGTATCATCCGCATAAAAGACCGCAAAGGAAAGCGTCCCCCCAGTCTCCCCGACCGGGTAATCTACGGAGGCGCCGATGACTTCACTCAACTCGTAATCCTCGGCCAGTGATGTGCCGTAAAAGCCCGGTGTTTCGTCCCAGCCAAAGGCAAATGTCGGGCTGATCTTTCCGACCGACACTGTGGCGGGTGCCAGATCAAAGCGAAGACCCAACTCGCTTACGTAGAGCCCCATATCGTCGAACTGGCGCGACGACACCGGATCGGTCACGGACTCGAGCGTCAGCCCCCCGAACAGTGTGATTCGTTCGATGATCGCAGCTTCGAATGAAAGCTCCGCTTCAATATACGTATTTGTAACCTCGGCAGTGGCGTCGTCGGAAGAAACATTGCTGTCTACGCCAATTTCGACGGAGCCTCCCCACGTAAAGCTACTTTCCTGCGCATGAGTGGCCGTCGCCGCTAATAATACGAGCCCAGTGCCGATGGCAAGATTTGTAGTTTTCATGATGTTGATTTCTTTCTTTGGACCAGCCGCAAGGTAGCGCTGTTGATTCGTTACGTTATCACATATACTTATCATACTCTTTTTATCAGGACTGCAATACCTCATCGTATGCATCGGAATTCATAGAAAAAACGGCAGACCTGTGACAATGTAGAAACGCCTGCCTCACTAAAACCCGGCAAAGCTTCTCCTGCGTTTCGCTCAGCCCGCAGTTCCCAGATCAAGACCTGTGACATCCGCCTCTGCGACCTCCAGCACCGGGGTCGGAAACCGCAACACGAACCGGCGCTTGTCTTGTTTCATAACCGTGACGACCGTCTCGAAATCCGGGCATCCGGGTTCATGGCAGGCAAGCTCCACAACGGAGACATGATCTTCGTCGCCGAGCGTCATATGAGCCGCGACCCAGCCCTTGATGCGTGCGACTTGTTCGGGGTCGGGTGGTGGTCGGCGCTTGAACAGGTTGAACATCATGTGCCCTCCCCACCGAGGGGTGCCCAGAGCACACGGCCATCCTCGGCGGCAGCAAAGAGCCAACCCGTGTTCGGGGTGACCGCAAGGCAAGTGATGGCCTCACCGCCACGGCGGCTGATCAGCAGAGGCTCTGCGGACTCGTCAAGCTCGCTGAAGAGAATTGATCCGTCCTTATATCCAGCAACAACAGCATCATGTCCGGGCAGGCCTGCCACCGCCGTTGCCAACGCCTTACCCCGGCCCGCGACCATGAGCGGACCGCGCCCCATGGGGCCATCCTTGCCATCGAACGGCCAGCAAATCGCGGTATCGGCCCCACTGGTGACGAGATGTGGGGCGGAACCGACCCAATCCATACTTTTGACCTTGGCGGGATAACCCGACATCCGCATGTTGGTTTTGCCCCGAAGACGCCAGCCATGCAAAGCGTTCTCCTGCATGATAGAGACGACGTATTTGCCGTCCGGGCTGAACCGGACACCCAGATGTGATCCGGACCATTTCAGGGCGGTCGATTTCCAGCCGCGTCGGGCCTTTGTCCAGAGTGTCACACCACCATAGTGACCGACGGCAAGACGCTCGCCCTTGGGATCGAAGGCTAGGCCACCGACAGTGCTTGGGTGATCGAGACTGTGGCGGTGGCCGCCGCTGTCCCAGAGGTGAACGATCTTACCGACCGAACAGGCCATGCCACCATTCGCCGCCACAGCGACGGCATCAACCCATTTAGAGCCAAAGCCTTCGATCTCCTCGGTCTCACCTGTCGCGTCCGTCCGCACGAACCGCCCGTCATCGCCACCGGTCAGCACGAAGCCACCTGTGGGGTCGGCTGCCATTGACAGGATTGCACCCAGGTGGGCTCGTAGCGCCTGTGGATCGCGGCCGGGCCTGAACAGACGCAGCACGCCATCGCCGAAGCCCGCTGCGACCGCATCGCCAAGCACGACAGCCCCAGAGGGGACTGCACCGCAATCGTAAGCCGTGCCGGCCTTTTCGACCTCAGTGGGATCCAGCGGATCAGCGAAACGCATCGAGGGGTTCATGCCGCCTTGCACGCCTCAAAACCTTCTTCGAGACCCATGCCGTCCAGATGACGCCCGATGAAAACCAGACGCGAGCCGCGCGGTTTCCCAGCTGGCCAGGGGCCGAGGAAGTTGCCGTCCATAAGCATGTGCACGCCCTGGATGACATAACGCTCCGTTTCGCCCGCCATATCGAGGATGCCCTTGGAGCGCAGGATATCCTGTCCACGGGTTTGCAACAGCTGCCCGAACCACGCTTGGAACCTGTCGGGATCAAGGGGCACATCCGAGGTCAGCGAGATGCTCTTGATGTTGTCGTCATGCTCGTGCTCGTGGCCAGTGTCGAGGAAATCCGGCTCAAACTCCAGCACGCGTTTGAGGTCGAAGGCGTTCAGGCCAAGAACTTCGTCGAGGGGGACCGCGCACTTTTCCGTGCGGATGATCTTGGCATAGGGGTTCATCGCCTTGATGCGCGCCTCTACCTTTTCTAATCCTGCCGCATCCACCAGATCGATCTTGTTCAGCAGCACGATGTCGGCGAAAGCAATCTGTTCTTCCGCCTCGTGGCTGTCGGATAGCTGCCCCTCCAGATGCCGGGCGTCGGCCACGGTGACGATGGCGTCGAGCCGGGTCAGGTCGGCCACGTCCTGATCGACATAGAAGGTCTGCGCCACGGGAGCCGGATCGGCGAGGCCGGTCGTTTCGATCAGGATTGCATCGAACTGTCCTTTGCGTTTCATCAATCCGGCAAGGATACGGATGAGGTCGCCGCGCACGGTGCAGCAGATACAGCCGTTGTTCATTTCGAACACTTCCTCGTCGGCGTCCACGACAAGCTCGTTATCGATGCCTACCTCGCCGAACTCGTTGACGATCACGGCGTATTTCTTGCCGTGTTCCTCGGTCAGGATGCGGTTCAGTAGCGTGGTCTTGCCCGCGCCAAGAAAGCCGGTGAGGACGGTAACGGGGATTTGATTGGTCATCGAGCTGTCTCCTTGTTGCCTGGCTCAAAGAACCAAAAGTAGTTATGAGATAACATATCTTCATCTAATGAATGTGTCCATCGCCGTTCTCATGCCGCCTGACATCAAGCGCGCCTGATCATGAGCCACAGAAAGAACAGTCCACCCGTCACGCCGGTGACGATGCCTATCGGCAGATCTTCAGGGGCCATGACCACGCGTGCTCCGGCATCTGCCCAGATCATAAACACGGCACCGGCAAGAGCGGATCCCGGTAGAACGCGCGCGTTGTCGCCGCCCGCTACCATGCGCACGAGGTGCGGCATCATCAGCCCCACGAACCCGATGATCCCAGAAAATGCCACCATCACCCCTGTGATCAACGCCGCGACGGTGAAAACCGCCAGCCGAAACCGCCCGACCGCAATCCCCAATGTGGCGGCAGTCTCATCGCCAAGGCTCATCGCGTTAAGCGCGCCCCGGCGCGACCAGAGCCAAAGCGAACAGGGCACAAGCACCGCAACCGGAAAGACAAGATGGGACCATTGCGCGAGACCAAGACCGCCCAGCATCCAGAACACGACTGTATGGGTTGCGCGTGGATCGCCCAGAAAAATCAGGATGTTTGCGCCAGCCATCACGACGAAGCTGACCGCGACCCCTGCAAGCACAAGACGATCCGCGCTGGTTGCGCGGGCTAGATGCGCGACGCCAAGCACAAGCGCCGTTGCCGCCAGCGCACCTCCAAATGCCATCAGCGGCACAGTGAGCAAGCCAATGAACATGCCGGTATGCAACAACGCCGCGATGGCCCCGAAGGCGCCACCCGACGAGATGCCGAGCAGATGCGGGTCCGCCAGCATGTTGCGCGTAACAGCTTGAAGTGCTGCACCACAAAGGCCCAGCCCTGCCCCGACGAGGCCCGCAAGGATCACGCGAGGTAGGCGAATGTCCCAGATGATGCTTTCGCGTCCGGCGCTCCAGTCAGGTGTGACGATACCGGGTAGGACGCGGTCAAGTGCCACGCCCCAAACCGTGCCGAGCGGGACGGCCACCGCTCCAACCGACACCGAGACCATTACCGAAAGCGCGATCAGCACCAGCCCGGACCCGACGGCCCCCAGCCGCCACGCGATCCGACGCGGCGTGTCAGACGCTGTGACAAGACTCATTCGCCGGTTCTCGCAAAGCCGGCAACCAGTGCTTCAACGGCTGCGATATTGCGCGGGCCTGGCGTCGCCTCTACATATTCCAGTACGACGAAACGGTTGTTTCTGACCGCGTCAATCTCGGCAAAAGCTGCGTTTTCGCGCATGAAGGCGATCTTTTGTTCTGCGGTCACATCACCATAGTTAACGATTACCACCAATTCAGGGTTGCGCTCCACGACAGCTTCCCAACCCACAACGGCCCAGCTCTTTTCAAGGTCGGCCATGATGTTCACACCGCCCGCGGCTTCGATCAGGGCGGTTGGCATGGCGTAGCGACCTGCCGTGAAGGGGGCGTCTTCGCCGCTGTCATAGACGAAAACCCGCAGCGGTTCGGCTTGGTCCACGTCCGAAGTCACCTCGGCCAATCGTGCGCGATACCCCTCCACAAGGGCCTCCGCCCGGTCGCTGACACCAAAGATCGCGCCAAGGTTCAGGATGTCGCGATACATCGTCTCCATGCTGGCGTCGGGCATGGGCATGATGTGTGTGCAGCTTTCGGTCAATTCATAGACCGCGATCCCAAAAGGGGCGATTGTATCCGGCGTCACTTCGCCACCGACTTTCATGCCATAATTCCAACCCGCAAAGAAGAAGTCAGGCTCCGCACCAACCAGCACTTCCTTGGAGGGGTATTTCTCAGACAACTCCGGAAGTTCAGCGATACCATCGCGCATCTCGGCATCCAGCGTCTTCCAGCCGGAAATGCCAGTATACCCAACCATCCGGTCGCGCAAACCCAGAACCAGCATCATCTCTGTCAGGTTCACATCATTTGAAATCGCGCGTTCGGGCGGTGCATCAAAAGTTACCTCCCGATCACAGCTTTGCACCGTGATGGGGAAAGCGGCGGCGGTGGTTGCAGTCAGCAGCAGGGCGGCAATGCTCAATCGTATCATGTCGATCTTCTTTCAAGGGTTCAGGTGGAAGGCGAAGCGCGGAGCGAGACCAGAGCGGTCCACCTCGGCGCGGATATCGAAAGCGGTGGCCAGATGGGCCTCGGTCAGCGCCTCGGCTGGCGGTCCGTCACACAGAATGCGTCCGCCGTGCAGCACGATCACCCGGTCCGCGAATTGTGCCGCAAGGGTCAGGTCGTGGAGCGTGGCGATCACGGTCAATCCAAGGCCGCGCAGAAGTGCCAGAAGTTCAAGCTGATGGCGGATATCAAGATGGTTTGTCGGCTCGTCCAGCACGATGACACGCGGTTCCTGAACCAGCGCGCGTGCAACCATGACCCGCTGCCGCTCGCCCCCTGACAGCGTGCCGAAGGGGCGATCCGCCATGGCGCTTAGGTCCATCCGGGCCAGTGCCTGTTCTACGATCTCGCCATCGCGCGCGCCGGGGCCGGAACCCCATCCCTGCTGATGCGGTAGTCGCCCCAGTGAAGCGATCTGGCGTGGGGTCAATGCGAAATCCGTCGGCTGCTCCTGCAATACCGTCGCGACGATCCGCGCCACCTCGGGTGGACGCATCTGCCAGATGTCCCGCCCTGCCAGCATGACCTTGCCCTGTCGCGGTGCCTGAAACCGATAGATAAGGCGCAAGAGAGAGGATTTCCCCGCCCCGTTCGCGCCACAGATCGCAAGGATCTGCCCGGTCGGAACGGCAATCGAGATGTCACGCAGAATATCGTTTCCGCCGCGTGGTCCCCAGTGAACCGATGTCAGCTCTACTTCCGGCGGCGGGATCATGGGCTGACCTCCGGCCCAACGGGTCTTGCTGCCGGTATCCGTGCCAAAGTGTGATCGGCCAGCTTTCCAGGGCGGTCGCCCGACCGGCACCAGCCGTCATCAAGCGCCAAGTAGAGTTTCGCAAAGGCCACCAGATCGGCGATGTCAGAGTCCTCAAGTTCACCAAAGAACCAGGTCGCCTTACCATCCGCGCGGACCGCAACCGTACAGGGCCGTGCGCATCCGGCCATGCAGGCGCTGCCGGTCACTTCGACAATGCCGGCAATTCCTGCTGTTTCGATGGCCTCGCGCAAAGCGGGCAGCATCCGCTCGCCGGGCCTGTCCGTTTCACCCGCGTGACGACAGGTCTGACAGACGAGAATCTGGTGCGGCGCGGATTGCGTAACACTGTAGGCGGGCGTAAGAATGGGACGGGTGGGGGCGGTCATGCGTCTTCCCTCGCCTGAGTGGACGCCCTTACACCGCACAGCGTGTGATTTATATCGACCCGAACCCTCATCACAGGATCGTCGGGTTGGGGGCATCGCCATAAACGATTGCCGGATCGAACAGCTTGCGGTCTTCGCTGAACGTCAGTGCCCCATCGGCGTCCGGCCCGACTGGAATTCGGCGATAGAAGCAGGACCGATATCCGACATGGCAAGACGCACCGCCGCCCGCAACGTCGACCCGCAGCCAGATCGCGTCCTGATCATCGTCGATCCGCATTTCGATCACCCGCTGGACAAGACCCGAAGTCGCGCCTTTGTGCCATATGGCCTGCCGCGTGCGGCTGAAATAATGCGCTTCCCCTGTTTTGATCGTGCGTTCGAGGGCTTCCGCATTCATCCAGCCAATCATCAAAACAGCGCCATCTCCCGCGTCCGTGGCAACGCAAGGCAAAAGTCCGTCCATCGGAACACGCGGGGCGAGAACACAGCCTTCCTCGACCTCGGCTACTGTGCGGCGGGGGTGAAACAAAGGGCTGCGAGAGAGGTGTTCGTCTGTCATACACATTTAGTTATGTCATAACATTACATTTGACAATATCTGAATCGCTCGTTCGGGTCGGATCAACGAAACCAGCGGCTGCGAGGTCGCGGCGCACCCTGCGTGAGGGGTAGGCCGCCTGTGTCAACACTTAGACTTTCCTACTTGTTCTTCTCGCCTCAGGTTTGTTATGTCATAACATATCAAGAATCATTATGGCTCCGAGTTGATAAGCAAATGACAGACCTTCCTTTCCCAACGGATACCCGCCTGCCAGTTACGCTGCTGACCGGATTTTTGGGCGCCGGAAAGACCACGCTGCTGAATGCCGTTCTGCGGACGACGAATGGACCACGTATCGCTGTGATCGTGAACGAGTTCGGCGAAGCTGGCCTCGACCATGATCTGATCGAAGCGGTGGACGAAGAAATCATCCTGATGCGCTCAGGGTGTCTGTGCTGCTCGGTCCGGGGCGACCTGGCCCGCACGGTGGCGGACCTGATCGACCGCAGGCAGGCGGGAAATATCGCTTTTGAGCGCGTGGTGATAGAAACGACAGGCCTCGCCGATCCCGGCCCGATCCTGCAAACGCTGTTGATGGACCCATATCTCGCGCGCAATGTGCGCATGGACGGCGTTGTCACTGTCGCGGATGCTGCCACGGGTCCAGAGACACTCGACCGCCAGTTCGAGGCAGTGTCGCAGATCGCGATGGCGGATCTTCTGGTGCTCAGCAAAAGCGATCTGGTCCCGTCAGAGGCTGTGAAGGCCTTTGAGACAAGATTAAGCATGCTCAACCCGACGGCGCGCATTCTGCGCGCACGTCAGGGAGACCTTCCCGCCGGAGCCTTGTGGGAGTTGAGCGGCCTGCGAAATTCTGCGACGCCAGAACAGACGCTGGGCTGGCTTACGCCCCGCGACCCCACTCCCGCAGCCGATCCGTTCGCCAACCTGTCCGGCCTCGCTCCGGCACGATCCATGACAGACATGACGCTGTCGCCGCATGACAGCAGGATCGGGTCGGCCTCAATCATTCTGGACGACCCCGTCCCCGCAGTCGCCTTCGATCTCTGGCTCGATACGCTGATTGCGTTGCGCGGTCCCGACATCCTGCGCGTGAAAGGCATTGTATTCATCGAAGGGATCGAGATGCCGTTCGTCTTCCACGGTGTACAGCATGTGTTCGATCCGCCCGTCCCGATACGGGACTGGCCCGGCGGCGACCGTCAATCCCGCATTGTCGTGATTGCGCGCGACATCACCCGCTCCGAATTGGTGCGAAGCCTCGACATGCTGCGCGCGCAAGAAGCGCAACCAGCTCAGACCCTCCACGCCTGACCCACCAGAAGGACCCAGATTCATGTATGATACAGCCATCATCGGGGGGAGTTTTGCCGACCTGACCGCTGCCCTGCAGTTGGGGCGTGCGGGACGGTCAACTTTGGTAATCGACGCTGGACAGCCCCGCAACCACGCCTCAATTGCCGCACATGGCGTGCCCGGCTGGGACGGTGCGGCACCTGCCGCGATCCTCGAGCGGTTCCGGACTGACCTCTCAGCCTATCCGACCGTCCGCTTGCAAAGAGGTAAGGTTGCCTCGGCCGACAGCATGCCCGATGGCTTCATGCTGGACATCGAGGGCACAGAGCTTGTCCCAGCCCGCCGTATCATCTTGGCCCTTGGTGTGACGGACATCCTGCCCGATATTCCCGGCATCGCCGACGCCTGGGGCAAGACGGTGCTGCACTGCCCTTATTGCCACGGCCACGAGGTGCGGGGACAACGATTGGCGGTGCTGGCGGTCCATCCAATGTCCGAACATCAGGCCAAGGTGCTGCGCGTTGATTGGAGCGATGATGTCACCTTCATTGCCAATGGATCGGAGACTTTCGACACCGTCGCACTGACCGACCGGGGCATTGCGATCAATCCGCGCCGCCTTGCCACTGTTGAGGATGCGGCCACCGGACTTCGCCTAACATTCAGCGACGGCACGTTCGACGAGGTCGCGGCGCTGTTTCTTGGGCCCCGCATCACGCTCGACGACAGCCCTGCGGCACAACTTGGCTGCGCCTTGGGTGAAAAGCCAATCGGGCCGTTCGTGCGGGTAGGGCCGATGGCGCAAACCACTGTCGCCGGGGTTTTCGCAGCGGGCGATCTCGCGCGTCCCAGCCATAGCGTTACCTTGGCGCTCGGCGACGGGGCCTTGGCGGGTGTCGGCTGTCATCAATCGCTGCTCTATCCCGAATTCGTACCACCCCTCCAGATCGAGGCTCAAACATGACCGACCAACGCCTCCCCGTCACCGTCCCGTCTGGATTTTTGGATCGCAACGCGGCCCGAATGGGTGGTGGCGGCATCACCTTCCAACCTGGGGTCGTTTTAGCCGCTGCCGTTGGGGTTAGCGTCGTTACTGACCCGGAAAATCTCGCCGTGATCGCCAAACCCGGTTGCGCCGCCGCGATCTGGCGGCGGCAACCGCTGCCAGAGTTCCAGACATGGATCGATCAGCTGGACCCCGACAGGCTGCCGACTGCCCGCCTGATACTGCGGTCCCAGACGGTGCCGGACGCCGTATCGGAGATTTACGCAGTTTCAGGAACTTCCACCACTATTAAGCAAGCGCGCCTGATCGACGACATTGCTACACTTTCCGGGCTGTTCGCGGCGCTGATGAAAGCGCCATTCCTGCGTTTGCGGCTGGACCGCGTGACGACGAATGCCTGCCACTGCTTCCACATCGATGCAATAACAGCGCGTATTATCTGCACCTATCGGGGTACAGGCACGCAATACGGCATATCCAAAGATAGCACGCCGCCGCGCGGTATCTTTACGGTCCCGACCGGCGCGCCCATTGTCCTCCGCGGCACCAACTGGCCCGAACTCCCCGCGTCCGGCCTGCTGCACCGCTCGCCGCCCATCGAGGGCAAGGATGAGACGCGTCTGGTGCTGGTTATCGATCCGATCTTCGATCCCGAGGATGCCGCATGAAGCGCAATCTGGGGGCGACGACGCTGAAGTGTCGCCAGCGGTCGGCCGATCCTATGGCTGCCTACGATGCGCTTCCACCTATTCTGCGGCGTTGGCTCGCCGAGGCAGCATTGCCTTGGTCACCTGCATCGTGCCGCCGCATCTGGCTCGCGGCACGGGCGACGGGCGATAGCGCAGAAGCAACAATCGCGCGCCTCAACCGCGCAGAGCGCCAGGCGCTCTGCCGCGACCGTGTCACCCGCACACAGTCCACAATTCCCTGATCGACCTTGACAAGAAGAGCTATGAGAGCCCCAAGATTTTCTACCGCACATGGGGGCGTGATTGCGGCAATGACCGTACCGGTCTCAACAGAGGACGAAGCGACCGCGTGGCATCTGTTCGTTGCGGATCACACCTCACCGGCGATCATTGCGCTCGATCTAGCCACACCCCCAACCGACGCTGGACATTCGACGTGGCGGGGCCGACCAAACACTCCGCCGCCACAGGAGATTCACTTGTCCTAGCAGGCCAGTCTGTTAACGATCGGGTCTGGATGTCGAGGTCCAAGCTCAAGGTGCTAATGCGAGCGTTTCCGATCCGGGGCATGAGAGATCCGTCAACTTGGTGAGGCTATCACCCCGATACTGTCACAAAGAATCCCAAGAAGCTCATTTGTGATCACTCATGCAGAAAAATCACATAAGCGCGCTTATCAGGCTCATCGCGGAAGAGCTGGAGCGATCTTTCACTCCACATGAACACTTCGCAAGCGGGGATCTATAAATGAAACACACGCGAGAAGCGCATGTCCAAGGTCCGCTTTAACAGCAGATATCCAATCGTTGCGCAGCCTTAGCGATAGTCGGCTTCCTGCCTGCTGTTTTTCGCTGCACTTGCAGCACGAGGAGAGCAGCCATTCGTAGCAAATCGTCGAGGGTCTGTTTAGTCCGCAGTGCGTGAGTTCATACGCCATGCAGCGAAGGTCGGCTACGGCCCTTGCCCCAGTCTCACTAATAGAAAATGCTAAGTGTTTTTTCTTTGTAGGCACAGTCTCATCATTGATGGACTCCAAAGAATTTACTCGCTGGTCGATTGAATGAATCGCCCATATTCCTGTGCGACTTCTGCGGACTCCGCAAAGGCTCGCGCCCTCTCTTCATCGAGGCAGCGGAAGTATGAAGTGATGTCGGAAAGGTAGTTTTCAAAATCATCCACGATCAGGTCTCGGAACTCGCGGCTTAGCGCCAAATCGGTCGGCGCGAACGGACGCGGCGGTGCAAGGCAGGTTTCGGCGAACGCACTTGTGACCGCTAAGGAAAAGAAAATTATAAAGTATCCCGTCAGCGATGATTTCCCAATCGTCATGGTTTGGCACCTACTCTCTTGGATAATCCAGACGTTTTCCGTAACACTGTGCGCACGAAGAAAAGCGTGCAAGTGCAAAGTTTATAACTTGTCACTCAATTTATATAATTATACAACGGGGTTGCCTAGTAGGGCACCCTGTTCGTTGGCCAATGGAGCGCAAAAACAGGGATGGATTTAGAAAAAGAAGCGCCGAATGTGGTCACGACCAAGCATTTCCACGAACTCCTTCGGTCAGGATATCTGGCCGAAGTTGTCTGTACCGAAGAAGCTTATAAAAAAGCCGCTGTCTGGTACGGAGAATGGATCGTTCGCGTCGTCAACGCGGATGGCACGTTTGAAAAGCTCGTTTCATCTACTCGGATGCCGGCAACCTCGAAAGAAAGTATCAGGATTAGAACGGCTAAGACGGCCAACGGTCTCATATCGTTCCTTCACGCAGCAGGGTTTAGACACCCTGTTATCCCCTTGGAGGAAGGCGGGCGGCAAATTCTGTCACTCGGTGACAACCCTGCTACATCAATCGACGGCCTTAAGGGCAGCGCCGACTAGCGCACTTCTTTTTACGCTTTGCGGCGTCCAAGCCTCGGCGGAAGTTTTGGTTGTCGGCGAAGGCGGCTTTGTAAATTACGCACAGGGTAGCGCCCTCGTAGTATTTGGGCCAAGACCTGTTGAGGTTGAGGCGGTCATTTCGACCAGCGGGGGCGCTGTTGCACCTCCGCGTGTGATGGTGCCACGGGCTGATATTCTGGATGCCATTCACCAAACAGGTTTCAGATATGCCAGTGATCGCGCAGTTGCACGGGCAGGAATGTCTGCAGCGGAGTGGGTGACGCTATTTCGGTCTAATATCCAGATCGAAAGCGCGTTCAATCCTAACGCCCGATCTCATGTGGGAGCAATCGGGCTGGGGCAACTTATGCCCGGAACGGCGGCAGATTTAGGCGTCGATCCCCACAACATGCACCAAAATTTAGATGGATCGGCTCGCTACCTGTTAGCGATGCTTCGCCAATTCGGAACCCGTGAGCTTGCACTGGCTGCATACAACGCGGGACCGGATGCAGTCGAACGGCATGGGGGTATCCCACCGTATCGAGAAACGCAGGGTCACGTGCGCAAGGTGATGGCTGTGATCAACGAAACTTTGGGCAACTAGGAGAAGTTGACAATGAATAGAAACCTAATTGCAATGGCAGCGATTGCGACCGTCCTTTGGTCCCAACCTGCCCTTGCGCAAGAGATTGACCTAAGCGCAGTCAATTCCCTGCTCGATTCAATCCTCAACGCACTTACAGGCGTGACAGGTCGAACAGTCATGACAATCGTGGCTGTGTTCGTTCTGATCGGCGGCGCGTTCAACTTCATTGATTGGGGTCGCGTGTTCACGCTGCTTCTTATCATTGTCGTGATCGGGGTTGTCCCGACTGTGATCCAGTCGATCTGGGGAACAACCTAAAATGATGGAACGGACCCCCTTTTATATTGCGCTGACGCAATCCTCTAAGCTGTTCGGCTTACCGTATGGCTTCGCGTTGCCCTTTATGGGGGGGACCGTTCTACCTCTGATTTGGTCCGTGAGTTTGTTCACTATCGTTTGGTGCATCCTCGTTTATGGGCTTTGCCGTTGGGCGGCGGAAAAGGACGAAAAAGTGGTAGATGTGTTGTTGACGGGATCGCGTGTCGTCCCTGGAACCAGAACCCGAAAAATGTTCGGTGGTGACAGCTATGGCGCTTGATCTATCAGCAGTGGCCGCGAGCATCGTTGCACAGCGGAACCTGATGAAAAACGGCTTTATGCACGTTCCCTATGTGACGTTGGTGAACGATCATACGGTTCGTCTTCGTGACAACTCGTTCATGTCGTGTATCCGTGTCGATGGCCTGAACGCCGCGACAACATCTGATAGTGATCTGGACAGCATGAAGAACGCCTTTGCGGGTGTTCTCGCACAGATGGGTCCAAATTTCACGGTCTATACACACAAGATCAGCCGCAAGGTTGATCTGACGGAAAGTCTTGAACCTCTCAAGAACAACGACTTTTCGGCGGCTGTGGATCAGCGGTGGCGGGAAGGTCTGGCCGCAGGTGAGCTGCGCGATAGCCGACTGACGATTTCGATTGTAAGGACGGGTCGTCTCAAGAAAACCGCTGGGCTGTTTGCCCGTGCCAGCAACCTTATCGAAGGTGCTGGCGATGCGAAGGATCTGGAACTTCTCGAAGAAGTGTGCCGCTTCATGAGGTCTGCGATTGGCGGCGATGCAACTCGTGTCCTCAAGGCATCGACGGGCGACCTTCTGGGCTTCTTGGGTTCGGTGCAAACCGCCGATGAACGCCCCATTTATCCTAGCGGCGCATTGACGGTTGTTGCGGACGATGTGCTATCGGATCGCGTCACCTTCACCAAGGATGGTTTCGAGTTGTCGGACGGCCCGCTAGGTGATCGGTATGGACAAATCCGCGCGTTGAAAACCTATCCACCACAATCCTGGGTGACGATCTTTGATGATTTTGCACTCCCCTGCGACTATGTGATTTCGCAGAGTTTCTCTCCAATGGGGAATAACGCGGCGGCAGACCTGATCGAGCGCAAGCGGCGGATCATGTCGTCCACGGCGGACGTGCGGGCGAACGCGAGTGAAGCCTTGGGCGCTTTGCACGAACGGGTGCTGGTTCAAGATGTATCGCTCGGCAATCATCAACTGTCGATTTCGATTGTCGATCCCAGCGAAGCGCGTGTGCGAGATGTAATGTCCGAACTTGAAGGTGTCGCCACCAACGCTGGCGCACGGTTGGTCAAGGACAGCATTGTCAAACGCGCCCACTATTTCGCGCAATTTCCCGGCAACATGGCGGCGCGGTCGCGGCTGAATGTTATCACGAACGTCCACTTCGCTGATTATGCGTCATTGCACCGGACGCCGCTTGGCAAGGACAGCGATAAGCTGCCGTGGAAAACCCCTATATCGGTTTTCCCGACAACACATGGATCGTCCTACCGTTTCAGCTTCCATCGTCGCGGGTCAGGGCAAGGCGAACCGCCCGCTGGACACACACTGGTTCTGGGTGAAACAGGTTCGGGTAAGACAGTGTTGGCGTCATTCCTTTTGACGCAGGCGCGTCGGACTGACACACGCATTTTTGTTTTCGACTATCGCCGTGGCCTTGAAATGGTGACACGGGCGATGGGTGGAAGCTATTCGACCATTGAAAGCGGGATGCCGACTGGCCTCAATCCGCTTTGGGTCGAAACGGATGAAGAAGGCACGTCATGGCTCACGGACTGGCTGGCAAATATTCTATCTCCGAATGAAGAATTGTCGTCGTTGCAAACCCGCGCGATTCTGGAAAACGTCCGCCGAAATGCCTCTGCTGCGCCTTCTTTGCGTAAGTGGGACACGTTTGCAAAACTCTTTGCGTCAACGGACGATGAAGGGCATGTGCAGGCGCGGGTTTCGGAATGGGCAAAAGGCGGTCGGTTCGGGTGGGTCTTTGGTGAAACGCTGGAAGATACCTTTTCGCTCGACGGCAATGTGGTGGGCTTCGACCTGACGCAAATTCTTGATGCGCAATCGGACCGTGAACGGACTGCGGTTCTTAGTTACATCTTCCGCCGGATCGAGCGCCAGATGCGTGACCGAACCCGCACGATTGTTCTGATTGATGAAGCGTGGAAAGCAATCGACAACCCCTACTTTGCGACTGTGATCGAAGGCTGGCTTGCGACCTTGCGTAAGCAAAACGCTGTCGTTGTGATGCTGACCCAGAACGCCTCGCAGTTGGCGCGATCGAAGGTAGGTGATCGGGTGTTTTCGTTCTTTCCGACCCAAATCCTATTTCCCGATGGGAAGTCTTCATATGAGGATTATGACGCCCTGCGCCTCAACGCTGCGGAGTTGGATATTGTCACATCGCGGTCTTCGGGCCGGAACTTCCTTCTGCGCGATGATGAAAACTCGGTCGTTCTAAACGGCGATATGTCGGCACTTGGCGATTACCTTCACATCCTCGGCGGCGGATCGGCGGGCCTTTCGGTGGCTGGTGCTGACTTCCGCGAAACCCCTGACTTTTGGAGAAAAGCGAAATGATGAAATCTGTAGTTTTGACCGTTGGTCTTTTGAGCATCGCAGGCTGCACCACAATGGCGCAGCGTGAAGCGCGGTGCCAGTGCTTCAACAGCGATGGGACGGCCAGCGGGTCGTGCGACTTCGCGCGTCTGCCCGGACAGCCCGCCGTGTTTTCATTCATGGCCGTAGCGCCTGTGTCGTCCTCTGCTGGGCAATCGTCTGCACATACCGATGGCATCCGTAAGGAGTTGTGTGGTGGCTGATACCGTAGGGTTCTCAAAGCGCGTAGTCGGCGCGGCGCTGGTCGTTAGTCTCGTGGGATCAACCGCCTTTGCGCAGGGTGTGCCGGTTATTGACGGGCAGAACCTCGTGGAACGCCTGCGCGGGTATCTGCATCTGGAAACGGACGAAGATACGCAGGTTGAAAAAGCAACAAACCGTGCGGAAATCCGCGAGTTTGAAAACGAACAGATTGCCAGTCTGGATCGGATGATTGCCGCTTTTAGCTCGGTATCGACCTATCAGACAACCTTCATGGGCGGCAATTCGGATATGGGCGGCGTTCAAGAGGTCTATGGACCCTTGGCGAACCCTGCGGGCCGTTTTGTCTTTGGTGATGCACGGGAAAATATCGAAGAAATCATTATCCGTGGATCGCAGGATACCTACAGCCTTCCGGGTGTAGGAGCTGCCGGACTGTCGCCCCTTCAATGGCGCTGTTTGATGCAAGCCCTGATTTGGCAGGAAAGCCGCTTCAAGGTAGGGGCAAGGTCGCCAGCGGCAGCGTTCGGTCTGACGCAGATCATTCCCGGCACGGCGCAGGATTTGGGCATCTACCCCGAATACTACAACGATCCCTATATTCAGGTGGTCGGCGGCGCTCGGTATCTTGCGGCGCAGCTTCAACGCTTTGATGGCAACATCATCTTTGCATTGGGTGCCTACAACGCGGGGCCAGGTCGGATCATCGAATATGGTGGTGTGCCGCCTTTTGCGGAAACGCAGCATTATGTGCAGGTCATTCCTGAAAAATATAACAGCTATCTGCGCACAATCGGCGGCGTAGAAGCGCAAGGCACCATTGATCCGGCCCTCTATGCGGCATCGGGCGCAAGTCTCATGTCAGCTGGGTCTTTGCACTATGCAGAATACTCAATGAACAACGCACAGATGGCGCTCATTCGTGTGCGCAATCTGGTGGCGCAAATTCGGAACACAACAGATCCGAAAGACGCTTACGATCTGAATACGATGATGCGGGCTGAACTGATCCTGATCCTCAATGCACGGATCGAAACGGAAGCCGCAAGAACACAAGCTGAATATGCCCAGAACGCAGCGCAACTCGCGCGGCAAAGGGAGTCGCTTGCCTTCCTTGATTTTACTCAACCTGACCTCTGATTGGAGACCGTGATGAAAATGATGAAATTTCTTAGCACCGTAGCAACCACGGCCACTCTGGCACTGCCCGTTGCGAACGCGTTCATACCTTCTGCGTCCTACGCGCAAGGTGTGCCTGTTATCGACACGCGCAGCCTGTTGCAGCAGTTGGAGACCTTTCAGCAGCTTCTTGTCGATGCGGGTTTGCAGGAAGAACAGATTGCAAAGCTGATCGAGCAAATCGAACTGTTGGATCAACAGATGAACAAGCTGACCGAAATTGAAGACCTTCTAAGTGACCCGACTGCCGTTCTCGAACTTGCTTTGGGCGCGGACCTCGACGGTATCCTTGAAGGTGAGTTTGACGCGGATATGGTCGGCACCCTTCTTCGTGGTGCGCGGGGTGACTGGTCCGGTCTGCAAGGCGCAGGTGCGGAAGGGTTTCAGGAGCGGATCACCGCTGCGCTTGAAGGTGGTGGCACGTCACAAGATCAAGTGACCGCGATGGCAAACTCCGGTGTGGCAGAAGCAGAACGCAACGCCACAGCTACAACGACAGGTGCAGCAACATCGGCGGCGGCGGAAGTCGCTTATGAAGAAGCGGCACAGTCAGTCGAAAGGGTCGGTGTTCTCGTCGCGGAAATTCCAAACATGGACAGCCTCAAGGAGTCTGTCGATCACAACACCCGCGTTACGGCGGAGCTGGCGATTGCAATGGCTGCGATGTGGCAGTTGGAATCCGTGCAAACCATGAATGTCGGCATGACTGGTGTGCTTGATGCGGCAACGCTGGCCGACATTGAAAAATTCACCGACTTCACGCAGCCGGAATTTGAATAATGGTTGATAATTCGCAAAGTATTCTTGAGGCGGAAGTCATTTACGGCGCGATGCAACGCGAGAAAATCTGGAAGATTGCTTTCGCTGGTATGACTGTCGCGGCGGTAGTCTCGGTGTGTGCTTCGGCCGCCGTCATGGTTTGGCATCAACCTCCGGCGCCGATCGTTGTTCCTTTCGATCCTGAAACGGGAATGGCCGTGCCAAATGCGGCTGTTGAGGCGGTGACGCTGAACGAACGGTCGGCTGTCGTGCAATCTCTAGTCTATCAGTATGTGATCGACCGCGAGTCCTACAACCAGATCGACAACGATATTCGTATCAATCGTGCGCTGTCGCGGACCAAAGGGGGAGCGCGGCGCGGTCTTGTCGAACTATGGGATTCGGGCAGTGAGCGGTATCTGCCGAACCGATATGGTGACAGGACGCAGGTGGACGTTGTTGTGACGGGCATCACGCTTCTGGATGAAGATCGTGTGCAGGTCCGCATGAGAAAACGACTGACGAACCCCGATGGCGCGAACACTGGCAATTTTACTGCGGTGATCGGCTTCAACTTCGTGACCGAAGAACAATCCACTTTGGAGGCCGTCTGGCGCAACCCGTTGGGTTTTACAGTGACGGATTATGAGCTTTATCAGGATCGGAGAGAATGATGCGTTCTGGAATACTATGCGGCGCGCTGATTGCCTGTCTTGGGACTGCGGCGCTTGCGGAATCTACGCCACCACGGGGATCACATGATAACCGTGTGCGTGTTACTCGGCATGTCGATGGTCAAGTGTATGCCATCAACGTGACACTGACGCGGGCCACCACCATCGAGTTTGAGGAAGGTGAGCGGATCGTGTCGATTGTTGCTGGCGACACGTCGGCGTTCCAATTTCAATCCATCCCCGGCGACCGTGTGTTTGCGATCAAGCCAACGGCGCGGGGCGTCCAGACGAACGTGACGGTTTATACCGACCGCCGGAGCTACTATTTCACCGTGAGGGAAAATTCATCGCCCTTCTATGTGGTTCGTTTCAGCTATCCCGAACGGACGCGCCAGCAAGCAGGGACTACGCCTGTTCGCACAGCACAGAACACCAACTATGGCGTCAGCGACCAAAGTGAAATCACCCCTATTGCGATCTGGGATGATGGCGCTTTCACATATTTCCGGTTTCGGGAAAACGCACCTGTGCCAGCGGTCTTTAAGGTCACAAACGGTCGTGAGCGTAGCGTGAACTCCCAAATCGTGGAAGGTCGCACCGTTCGGGTCAGCGGCACGTCCCAGCAATGGGCGTTGCGTCTCGGTGAAGATGAAATCTGTATTGCGGAGCTGTTTCAATGAGCGATCAAAATAGCGACCTGCGTAGCAGGATGGCAGACATTGAAGGTCAAGTGGCATCTTCAAGCAAACGAGGGTCGGCGGGCAAGACGCTTGGCGTTGCTGCTGCGGCATTGGTTCTCGGCGTAGGCGGCTATGCGCTTTATGATTCCGTTTCGCAGCCGACAGAACCAACCGTGTCGATTCCGTCGAGCGGCGTTCAGGACTTCCCAGAGGACAGGTCAGCGGATGATAGCCTTGCGATGCCTGCCCCGCCTGATCCAATTCTTGTGGACCGTCCGGTTATCACTACACAGACAGATAGTGCTACGCTTGCTCGCCTCGCAGACCTCGAAGCTGATCTTGCAGCGGCGCGGGCGCTGGCTGCGGCCAGAGAAGATGAAACCGAACAAGAGCGTGTGCTGCGCGAAGAACTCGAACGGGAGCGTGACAGGTTTGCGGCCGATATCGCTGCCCTTCGCAGCACGGCGGAGAATGACCAGGATCGAGCGCGTGACACAGAGGAACAACTGCAAGCCTCACTGACGGCTATGCGGCAACAGATTGCAACAAATCAGCGCGACCTTGCTGCGGCGCAAACCAAGGCGCAGCAAGATCTTTTGGCACAGGCGGAAGACTTTCAACGACAAATCCGTGAGGCTCGTGCGGTCGATCCACTGGAACAAGAACGCCTCCGTGCGGAAACGCTGCGACTAGAGCAAGAGGCGCAGGAGCGCCAGCGTCTAGCGCAACGTGAAGCGGACGATCGTGCGCGGCTTGAAGCCCTCCGGGCTGAACGAGCTGCGGCGGAACAAGAGCGAGCCGAGTCCGGCCTGATCGCGGTGAACAATACAGGCGCACAAGAGGCCGGAACAGGCGAAGGTCGCGAACTTAGCGATGCCGAGGCGTTCGTGCGGCGGATTGTCGAACCTGTAGCCGTTGCGCGGGCCTCCCAGATCACCGCCCCACAAGCAACGGTACCTCAAGGCACGATCATCCAAGCGTCTCTTGAAACTGCGGTGGATAGCACCCTGCCCGGTCCAATTCGCGGCGTTGTGGCAGAAGACGTTCATAGCATCGACGGTTCGGCTGTTCTTATACCTGCTGGATCGAAGGTGTTTGGCGAATATAGCAGTGGTATCCAGCTTGGTCAGAAACGTATTTTGATCGTTTGGACACGGATTCTCACACCGAGTAACCGCTCGATCAACATTGCATCATATGGTGCAGACCAGCTTGGCCGTAGCGGAACAGGTGGAGCCGTTGATACGCGCTTCGCTGCAAGATTTGGCGGCGCTGCTGCCATTTCGATCATCGGGGCTGTCCCACAGATTGCAGCAAGTGAATCCGAAAGTGAAAATGCGCTAACGATTGCGGAAAATGTCGGTGACGATCTTAGCTCTGCTACTGACAGCGCAATCGGTGCTTACATCAATATCCCGCCAACAATCTACGTACGCCAAGGCACATCGGTAACGATCATTGTTGATCGGGATTTGGAGATTTTCTGATGGACGAAAGCTACGTCGATAAGGCGTTCGGGCAACTCCGTAATCTGCTGAATGATGATCTTGTGGAGATTTGCGTCAACCCCGATGGTCAGGTCTGGTTCGAAAACCGTGGCGATGCGTCGATGCAACTTTCTAGCATCAAGCTATCTGATGAAGAAGTCAGGGATGCAGGGATGCAGATTGCTGCCGAAGGGAATATCCGGCTTTCTGAAAAACATCCCGTGGGCAGCGTGTCGATCAACTATCGCGACTGGCTGATCCGCGCCCAGATGGTGCAACACCCTGTAGTTCGCGGCGGGGATGCGTTGTCGATGCGCTTCTTCAAAGCCGACACGGAAATGTTTGAGCCGGCCTATCTTGGAGACGGGCCGGAAAGTGCGAGTGCGGCACGGCGCGAGCTGACCAATCGGGTCTGGGGTCTGGCCGAAGGCACTCTTATCGAGGCGTTGAGAAT
>Ga0163215_100547_pt1 | contig 57478 bp, 49 predicted proteins | sample SynspAceP_FD_185934 | JGI IMG/M metagenome (GOLD analysis project Ga0163215, IMG submission 185934) | Saline lake microbial communities from Ace Lake in Antarctica - Synechococcus sp. Ace-P (Hybrid Assembly) | ecosystem: Environmental > Aquatic > Non-marine Saline and Alkaline > Saline | place... | reverse complement strand
CATGGCGGCATACTCCTATGGCTAGTTAATGGTTTGGTGACTACTAACTAACCATACAACGGATATGCCGCCTACTTGTAAAACCTCCAAACACCAGATTCAGTTATAGCTCAACGTCAGGTTGGTCGTGATCAATACGCTGGTGTGCTCATAGAGCTTTGACAGCAGATGAAACAACAGAGCGCCACCAGACTGACTGAAGGGCAAGTAGCCCAGTTCATCAAGCACAACGAGATCTAGGCGCGCGAGGCTCTGCGCAATACGTCCTGGCTTGTTGATGTGTTTCTCATGTTCGAGCGCGTTTACCAAGTCGACCGTTGAGTAAAATCGCACTTTTTTGCTGTGACGCGAGACCCCCGAGACGCTCAGTGCCGTCGCAAGATGCGTTTTTCCAGTCCCTGGCCCACCAATGAGCACCACGTTATGGGCTTGTTCAGTAAACGAGAGGTCAGCGAGTTTCTTGATTAGCGCTTGATCAACCGGCGAGGCCGCAAAGTCAAAGCCCGCTAAGTCACGGTGCAGCGGGAAGCGGGCGGACTTCATCTGGTGTGAGATCGAACGCATCTCACGGTTTGTATCTTCTGCTTCAATAAGATGCTCGAGCAACCACTTGGAGGTATCGACGCGGGTGCTTTCACCATTCTCTGTGAGTTCATCCCACGCGAGCGCCATACCGTGCAAACGTAAAGACTTAAGACTTGCTTTGATTCATGTTGTCGTAGATGCCACGGCGCGGCACCCCTCCAAAAGCAACAAAGGAGCGCGTGTGTGCGTCAAAGAGCATTTCGTGCGTCTGGGTCGGGTAGGCCACTAACCAGAAGGCGCGACTGGCACACAACTTCATATGCGAGACCTGTACCTTACGGAACATCCCGCCTACAAGCATTCCCTCTTCGCTCCAGTCAAACTGGAAGGCCTCGCCATTCTCAAAGCTCAACGGCACAAACGCCTTGCTGCCAAGGCCTGACTCATTGCGCCAAGCGCGGATAAAGTCAGTCACTTGGGTGTACCCACCCCGATACCCTTGCGCGGTGATTTGCATCAATAGCGCACGTGCCGTGCGCCTAGAGTCTTTGTGACGCAGCCGATCGGCTTTAAGCGCTGTAATAAGCGTGGCCTCAAACGGCGTCAGCTTACGAGCATCAAGCTTGCGTTCGTACTTCGGGACCACATCGCCAGGGGCGCGAAGCCACCCCCTGATCGTATTACGCGATAAACCCGTCCTCTTTGATATCTCGCTGATTGATAATTTGTCGCGCATCTTCATGCGCCTGACCTTGCCCAACATGTCCATGGTGATCACCTCAGCTCCCTGCTTAATAAGTAAGCAGGTCGATTGAACACCCTGGTCAATTTTCGTCCGGCACAACCCTCAAAAACTGGTCAGTTTTCAACCAGCGTCAACACTCGACGCTCAACGCCCCTGATTGAAAAAGAAGAAGTTATTTGAACAGCCTAAAATACTCAGAAACTAAAAACGCCGCCAAATAACAGCGGAAACTAACCGTTGTTCACAAACTGATGTGAGTCATATCTCTCGCTGGTTTATTCACGGTATTTCAATACGTTGCAGGGCAACAGCATCGACTATTTTTTGGGTCTAGAATCTGGCCAAGTTCCCCTGCGTTCACTCATGCAGCCGATAGCTATCGAATATGCGAAACAAATGTGGGGCTTTCAGTCGAGCCTTTTCTATCGTGATCAAGAACCCATAGGCGGAGTCGATGGTCTGACAGTTCGTGATTGGTACGCATGTATTCTACAAAATGCCTTTCAATCCGATTCTGACTACCCCGCTGATTTGATGCCTTTCAGTAGATCAAATATTGACTTGCTAAATATTCCCAAATGGCGATCTGAAATCGAGAAATTTGAAATTTGTGACGCTTACAGGCGATTCAGTAACCGCGATCCCGGCAAAAGACCTAAAATCAGTGGTGGTAAAAAAATTTGCACTGGTTGCACTACATCTCCTCGACAGGCATTCCTTCCTCTGCCATCCGCTTAACAAGAAGCTTGATCGAATTCTTGTCTGGCCGGGCTAAATTTAAGTTCCCTGACGCAAGTTTTTGCAAGGCACGATCGGCTTTCGGCGAAAGAAACTTGCGTTGCGCAGCAGTCCGGCGAATGATCTCGGCCTTGGGAATGAGGGTGCAAAGGAGCAAATCGAAGTCGATCTCGTAATCGATCTTCGCGGTCGACTTCGCTTCTTTTTTTTCTAAATTTGCTTGATCTGCATCAAGCATCAAATGATCAGGCAGGATAGGTACATTAAATTTAGTTGCCTGTATACTCTGCCAACACAGCTCAAACTTGCAGTACTCTCCAACGTTCCGAAGGCTTGCGGGCGTGCTCCGGATTGCGGCTGCTACTTGTGGGGCAAGGGAGACAATTACACCTTGGAGCTCGTCAGGCACCGACTGGGTGTTCCAGATTTGCCCCCAGTTTAGATTTTCCTTTCCCTGCTGGGTAATTTGCTCGATGATCACAGAAAGTGTGTACGCAACTGTCTGAGATTTATATCCCCGGTCATCCTTGTACCAGTCAGAACTGGCCACATGCTTGTCTGTCCAGCGGAAAACTAACGCCATTGCGCAAGCATTTCGATACCAAGTTTCATTAAATTGGGTAGGAGCGGACTTCCAAGCCTTCGCGGTTTCGTCGGCAAATGCCATGAATGCCTTCTGCGCTCCTCTTGAGACGATGTAGGGTTTCCTTTCGAAACTAAGTACGTATTTCGCGAGATCCGTCTTTTCGAGGAGTTTCTGCTTAGGGTATTCAAGTAAGTATTTTTTCTTTCCTGCCGCTGATGCGTATGCAGTGCCGTCCCGGTATTGGCCACGGGCTCGTTCATAAAACCACTTGTCACCTGTCATCGCACCATTTTGTGGCGGAGCAGTGAGAGTCCGCGAATAACGCTCCATTTGAAGGTGGAAGGGATGGCTGGAGAAGAAGTCGGCCTCCGAAATCCGGTTTTGAGTGTTTGCGAATCGTGATATGTTCGGTACAACCTGCTCAATAACAGCGGTTGAAACTACCGAGAGCTTCATCTGGACATGCACTCGATCAAGCGACGATCTCCCGACGTCCTTGGCATACAAGATCGACGCTGTTGTCTGTCCTCCATTCACTATCTGGAGGTCGTGAATGGCCGCAATTCCCAACTGGCCGTCTTCGAGTGTCTCAAGATCAACTGACGATGCGGTCGCGGTGAGGCCGTTGTTGTAAGCGAAAAACATTTCTGGAGTTTTTTTGATGGTTTCGAGAATCCCCTTGTTCACCTTGGTCCGCGCCTGAAGATAAGTACGGACATTCTGCTCGAGAAGTCGCGCCCCATAGAGACCATAGACCTCTGCCAGCACTGATCCTGGGATTGCGAGAAGATAAGATTGATGCTCTCCGGTTTCCGTAGATGCCTTTAGGCAGGCAATCGGCCCACCCGCGATAGACGAAATATCAACTTCGATAGGCTCTGGCGTACCACTTCTTCGGATGTCAAAGTACCGAGTGGCATCAAGAACGCTGTAGACAATGGGCAGTCCGCCGACCTCCTCACCCAGCTGTGGTGGCCGTTTGGTTGCAAGGCGCGCATTAGAAAAAAGGATTATACGGATCCTCTTAATTAGGTCTCGTGCCGAATAGACGGCATAAGCTGCTTTAAACGCGGGACTCGTCTCTTCGAGTGAGTTGATAAATTCTGACGAACAGGCATTTTCAAAAAAATTAGTTGCCTTTTTGAGTGCCGAAGTTAGGCGGTCATTCTGGAGAGGCTCCAAATCCATTCCGTCTCGGAAGTCGCAGACGGCAAGATAAAGTGTTCCACGATCGGCATCAAATCCATGACCGTCTATTTGGTATGGTAGGCGTCCTCCGTCCTTACGGCAGTGGGCGTACTCAAGATCAATGGTGTCACCGTTATCAGACGCGGCGAAGGCATATAGTTCGAAAAAAGCCTCCTGCTGGAAAACGCCGCGCGCCTCTGCCTCTAAAAGAATATCTTCTCTGAGTTCTTCAAATGCTTCTTGCAATTCGTTCATTGAATGATCCCCTCGAACACATCATCAGCGCTGACGGTGAATGGAACACAGTCACTGACACGGATACTGTACTTGACCATTTCAACACCCGGTCGCAAGTCGCTGCGCTCAATACGCGGAAATTCTCTACACACTTCGTAATAGGTGCGGTCCACCAAAAGCCAGCTTTCCTCGTCATATTCCTGTCGTATTTCGTAGCCTGCCTCCACTAGAGCGATATCGAATAGTTCTACACTAGTTTTTGGCATTGAATCACGGATCTCTGATACCAAAAGATTGAGAGTCCGAGCTGCAGGGTCGATGGACGGCAGCGGTGCGACGCCCTGATTGCAAAGGAAAATGCGCCCCTGAACTGGGTCAAGCTGGTCTTCGGAGGATATTCGAATCCGACGATCAGCAGTCACTACCTGCGTCTTCACCTCAAAAATACTTCCGGCTACAACAAAGTCCTGCTCATGTCCGTTGGGGCCATTCCAGCACTTGATGGCGGCATTCCAGCCAAGCTGGTGACCGAGAATATCTCGCAGAAACAGCAATTCGCCTACGAGACCAATCCTCTCGCTTTTTGATAGTAAGCGTTCGGCCCTTCGTCGCAGCATCTCTTGCCAACGGAAGACTTCCTCAATAGCTTGCAAAAGTCCCTCTCTGGACTGTGCTGGAGTGAGTTTGTCAGTCGCTAACATAAGGCTTTTGCACATAAGGGCGAAATTCCGGAGGTCCGCGGTATGGCGGAGGCTCAAGACGAATCTTGAGTATCCATTTCCTGTAGGTTCGACCTCACAAGTCATCGCAGACATCTTTGGCAAGTCGAGCGCTGCGTGCTCCTGACACTCGGCATCAAGTTGGAAGACAAAGCGTCCACGAAAATCCCGGCCGATCCGGAAATCTAGCGGGTGGCTACTGTCCGCGAGCAAAACATTACAAGACCCCGGGTCAGAGGGCGTAACAATCGCCTCCCACTCACTCAGCATCCTGTGCCTCCATCATTGCTTGGGAATCATCGTCTTCTTCGGCAGTATAAAGTTCGAGTTGCTGACGATAAACAGCGTTTACTTGGTAGGTTCTCTCTTTGGCAGGTTTCCTAGTCTCGGGCATGCAGAAAGATAGCGTTACAACTGGCGTGACTAGCTTGAGTTTGTCGTCGCAGTCGACCTTATCATCATCTCGCAACTTAGCACTGAAGGCATGTACTAGCATCATTGGACGCTCGCGTACCGAGCATGTAGCGCGTTCTGACTTGTAAATCTCCGCTTCGCACGCCGCTTCTGCCGCTGCCTTCTGTGCGTCTGACAGACCGATCTGCGCGTCCTTGGGGTCGGCGACGCGGTTTTTGCTGCCGTACACACGGTAGGTTCCTCTCTGGACCGTTCCTTGATCGCGAAATCTCAGATTGACGTTCTGACCGGCAAACTTAACAGATTCGCCCGACTGGCGCATGGGAAGCACCACATCCCATTCGGCCAGTTCGTCTGTGACGCGGTCGTGCACATAGTCCTCAAAAAGGGACGTGTCAGAAATCACTGATAAATCGGGATGGTCGACAAATCGGAATTCACGAAGTACCTTGAGCACGTCGCGGCCACCAGCCAGCCAGCGAATAAAGCCCTTGCCTTTTTCAATAGGTTCCCCAAGCGCGGAAAAAAATAGCTCGACAGCATTGCGCTGGTTGTTACCAACGATTAGATCATTTGATAGCGCGAAGCCTTCGATGTGACGCGCGGAATAATCCTGCGCGATTTTGAGTTTCTCAGCCGTGCGCATTTTGTTTGCCGCGGTTACGCGAATGGCAAGCGGACTTTGCCGAACTTTGAGACCGAAGTCGCGTGGAGTGCGGCGCGCAACTTGCATGCGCTTGATTTCGCTCCTCAGTTCTTCAGTTGCATCATCGACAAATTCGTAGTGGTTAAAGGATATCTGAGGCAAGAAGAGGCGGCAGAATTCCTCGTAGCCTGTGCGGTAGCCGAACCAACGCGCCATCTGCATAAGCGTGTCGCTCGCCGTCGCATTTCGTAGGAGATAGGAAACCGTGAGTCCCTCCAGTGTCAGGCCACGCGACAGCGCCAATCCGCCGATGGCAATGACATGAAACCCATCGGACTTGTGTAGCGAATAATCAAGCTTGCCGCCCTGCATGTTGACGGTGCGGACCTCTATGGACTGAGCGCCCTCATTTAAAACTCCAAGCAGATCATGCCAGTCAAGCCCAGTATCAGCGAACTCCTTGGCGAAGCTCGATTCGAGATCTTCCATAATCTCATCGCTGATTTCGTTGGGCGGCAGCGATGCATAAACTGCAATCGCGTCTTTAATCTCGACAAGATATTTGTAAACGTGACCTGTTATCTGGTCTTGGATAGCATTGAATCTACTGACGTTAATCATCATTGAGCAATGAGCTTTACCCTTGTCTTGGAGTACCCTAACGGCACGCGTGATGCAGAACACACGGACGGCGTGGCGCAAAGTCTCTGGAAGGTCTGTAACAGTGTCACCACTTTTGTGTTTAAGCGGCAGCAGCGCGCGATAATCGTCGATTATTCGAACCATGCCTTCACGCAAGTCACCACCCTCACGGAAAATTCGGTGCGCGCCGGCATAGTTAGTAGGCGGATCAAGCGCCTTTATGAAATTGCCGGGGAAAAGGTCGTCTGTCTCCATCTCCTCCGTCGTCTCTGGGTCAATGAAGATGTTGGCGAACGGTGTGGCGGTATAGCCAACATATGACGAGCGTGGAAAGCGTGACAGGATCTGCCTGATGACGCCGTTGATAGCCGTGGTGCGCTTTGGATCTTTCGCTGTATTTATAGACGCGTTGTCAGCTTCGTCGTCGATTAGCAGGAGTGGCAGGTCATAGCCGCCAGTTTCTCCCTGCTTTTGAATCCAGTGAGCAAGTCGCTCAAGGATGGCTTTGTTTTTCTTGGTGATGAAGATCATTGGCTCCTGATGGCCGGACAGACCGAAATAGATGCCATCCTTGCCACTCGAAAAATCCGCCACCCTACTCGTTCCATAAGAGGGAATCCGCCGCGTCGTTGCGTAATTCTGGATCGGCAAAGACTGCTGTGCGACCGCGCCGAACATTGAGACCTTACCGATGAAAGTCTCGTCAAGCCGCTCCTGCGTCTGGGAACGCAGCGAATTAGTAATTCCAGCAAGCAGGATGATGACACGGTAGCCTGCGTCTGCAGCTTTGCAAATCAGTGCCGAATAATTTGTGGTCTTGCCCGACTGGACATTACCCATGACCATACCGCGAACAGCGCCGTAATGTTCGTCTTTCGGGTTGCCGCACTGGTCGAGGATTTCATCCGTATCGGAGTCCAGCGTGGCGAGAACGTGCGATGGAAGAGTTCCCGTCTCGAGATAATATTTTCGTAGCCGATTCCAGTAGTAGAAATCAATTTTTGGTCGCGTTGCAGCTAGCCACGGGCGATGATCTTTTGTGATTACTGGTCCGCGTTTTTGCGTCACAGTAAAACTTGCCTCAAGCTCGCGGATGATTACATTTATTGCCGGCTCATCTAGGTGCTGGAAAGGACCGCACCGGACAAGGTTATTTATTGCGCCTTCTGGCAGCCCGCCTCCTAGGGAAATCTCCTCACCATATTCTCGAGTGATCATCGCACGGAAGTAAGCAAGTTCGCTGTCAAACATTCAATTCCACCCTTTGTGCTTGAGATGTGCTGCAACGATATCAGCGTGGTTAGACCACGGTTCAGTAGAAGTAAGGATTTCGAGAAGTGTTTTCATGTTGCCCCCCGCATACAAGAGAAGTGAAGGAAGAGCGGCGTCCAATTTTTCGATAAAAGTGATTCGATCCACAGCACTCTGATTCATCATTTCCGGGCGTGATGAGTAATCCTCACCAATACTGAGGACTGGGAAACAGTCCTCGATAATCCCGAGCGCTGCCGCAAACGCCTTTGCTTTCTCTTTGTCCTCATCGTCAAGAATTCCGGCAATCTGTGGGTGCTCACGATTAAGATAATAGCGAACCTCTCCATTTCTCACATATTTTGCCCAGACTGATGTCCTCCCAGCTTCAACTCGGATTCGTCCACCTCGGGACTGAAATACCTTCCCCGATTTTCTCTTTAGTTCGTCGACAATATCCCGCAAACGGCTTTTTAGCCCGGATGGAAGCTGTGCGTCCGCCTTGTCTAATGTAATCTTCCATATGTCATCGAGTGAGTTGGGGATGTTGATTGCAATCCGGACAAGTTGCGATAGTTCGCCGTGCTTAACCAATCGAAACCATGTTCCATAAATTATGAGCCGGTATTGGCGGTAGACATAGAAGCCTTGATTGCGAACAAGACCCTCTTCAGCGCCCAGCCTGTCGTGTTCGCCTGCAGTTATCTTCGAATAGTGTGGGAGGATAAAGGCCTGAACTTCAACTGGTTGGCCCTTTAGGGTGAGCGTTTCTTTAGGTTGGGGTTGCGTGGCCTCATGGTGCCGGAAGAATGGGTCTGCCGGCTTTAGGGCGTCCCCATTAAAACAGACCCTGAGTCTGCGAAGGCCCTCCTCGCCGCCTAAATAGCGGTGGAAGATTAGAGACAACTGCTCCTTTGCGTGTGCGACGATGTCGTTGAAGCCTTTCCCACCAACCTGACCGAACTCGGACAGGCGATCGCACTTACACCAGATGATCTCTGTCCCATCGCGCTCAAGTAACTCCAAATTGGCTAACGCTTGTATGTCGTCTGGCTCGAGGACTCCCATTTTCCAGTTGGCGAGATTATCGAGATCCCAAGATGCACCAGACAGAACCCCATCGCGTCTGGTTATTACAGTCAGGAGCCTGCACTGCGAAAGCGATGCCGACTTCATGCCCCAGCCGAACCGACCAAGATCATCGCTAGCCCGTTTTTCGTCAGGATTGGTGCTGGCGGGTCGCATGGCCCGATGAAGTTCGATTAAGGACATTCCGCCCCCATCATCAAGTATCCTGACCTCAGGACCATCATCCTTTCGGATGCATTTGATTTCTATATTGCGCGATTTTGCTTTGATACTGTTGTCCAAGAGGTCGGCAAGAGCGCTGGACAAGTCATAGTTTCCAAAGCTCCGCGCCGATGTCATCAGCGCAGCGGCGTCTGGTGGATTATTTTGATATTTCAACTTGCTTCCAGTAAGCCGTTCATCATGGTCTTAGGTTAGCGGAGAAGCTTAATTTCTACAATCCCTTGTGTTTCATCGAGCTGAGCCCAATCGATAAACTGGGTTTAAGTCAGACGAAAGTAAGGGTAACGACGTACCGTTATACGATTTTTCTGGCCAGCTATATTTTTCCGAATTAATCAGACGCACAGGTAGGATTGAAAGGGTAAACGTTGAGCAGCCGGCAAGCTAGGCAAGCTCTGCAAAATGTCCCAATGTTCAGTACCCATTTCGGTCCTAAAGAACTTTTTTGCTTTTTTATTAAAAGAAATTTATAAAAACGCAAAACTTTCTTAATTTTGGACTCAGAAAAATGGCGATTAATGAGCCGCTACCTACCAAGCCTGCTGGTCTAAAACTTCAAGCTATTAGGGACAGCGTAGCATCTGGTGACGTCTCACTCTAAAAAGTTAATTACTACGGGCGGTACTGGCTATGTACTTATTTCAATCAGGTTCAGAATTCATCCCAATCTACTATATTGCAAAGTGCCAGAATTTAGCTCCTTGTCTTTCGGCAAACCTCAGGGCCTGACCAATCGCACCAACCGGTACACAATTTCAGCAATATTGCGTGCTAATAAAGGCGGCACGGCATTACCAATTTGGTGGTACTGCTGTGTTCGATTGCCTTCGAAAAAATAATTGTCTGGGAATGTTTGCAGCCGCGCTGCCTCTCTTACCGTCAGGCTTCGACATTGGGATGGCTCAGGATGAATGTAATAATGGCCATCCTTCGAAATGTGCGACACAATAGTAGTTGACGGTTGATTGTGCAGTTGGACACGGAATCTGTCTGAAAATGGTGTCAATTCTCTACCCACATTTTCATGCCTTGGGAGCAAGACCGAAGGAAAGTCTGACAGTTTTGGTGATTTTTTGACTTCGTATGCAAAGGACGATGCGAATAAATATCGGTGTAGATCAGATTCCATGTGTCCTCTCGCTTCGTGTTGTGTCACGCCACCGATTTTGGGGTCGATGTACCAAGTGGCTAATGGATGGTTCATCGATGTTTCAGACGGAATGAATTTTCCTCCGGTGGATGTATGTTCCCATGACTTGGCTACCGCCCACCGAGCCCTATGAAGTACCTCTGTTGAAACTGCGCTTTTTTTCTTTTCTATTATTTTCAAAGCGTTAAAAAGTGCTTTTTGCCAATTAGCCACTGAATCGGGCATTCCGTCATTTCGATGCGATAGTTGGCTGCGAAGCGCAGGTAGTCCATCAAGAACATCCCAAGCACTGACTTTAGGCATTCTTTTCAGGGAGAATTGTTCTGGATCATGAATTAGATCAGGTATAGACTGAGCGACATCCGACCGGATGCCAAACAGGATTACCCTATGACGACTTTGAGGAATTCCAAAGGTTTCAGCCTTGATCACAAAGTTAGCGGGATTATCGATAACACCAGGAACTACAAAGGACCTAACTATATAACGGTGGTCACTTCCTGGAGACTGAAGATCATCTAGAATTCGGTCGAATATTGGTGAACCGGAATGCTGAGAGGACAACATACCTTTTACATTCTCCATCACGAATACTGTCGGAGAAAATTTCTTGATGATTCGAAGATATTCTTTGTAAAGAAAATGCCGCTTGTCGGCTTCAAATTCTTTAGGATTTCTTCCGCGCATTTTTGATCGCCCAGCAAGAGAGTAGGCTTGGCATGGCGGTCCACCAATAAGTACCCATACTTTGGCTCCACGAAGCGAATCGTGAATCCAATTATCAATCTTGACGTGATCATCCGTACCCAATTCAGCGCATCTAGTTTCTGCATACGCTTTCTCAACATATGGTCTTACTGCGGGGTCGTTTTCCAACTGTTCGCGGGAAATCTCATTCCGTATGTATTGGTAGTAAGACTTTGGAACTTTTGTTTTGGGAAAGCAGCGAAACAACGCTCTGAGTGACAAGGTTCTGTGTGCAACTGGATCTTTTTCGACCGAAAGTCGGATCTCAAAATGACGTTTACGACCACTTACAAGTGAGGCAAATCCCTCACATAGTCCGCCAGGACCAGCAAAAAGGTCGATAACAGGAATGGCGTTGTTAGTTCTCATTGGATATATTCTTCACAGGCAAACTTTTTTAATACACGCTAGTGTCAAGGTGGGGAAGCTAAAATTAATTATTTTTAATCCACTGCTGTCCGGTTTAACCGGGTTAATTCTCAGTAAGAACTAATACTGGCGTGGCCTAGAGGCCGATTTTATTTGGTGCCAATTTGAATACAAATTCTTCATTTTTGGGTAAGTTCCTAGGGTTTAGTCTCTGGGGGATATCTCATGTGACCTGTCTGGTTTTATTAAGCCAATTTCATCTAGAAATTCTGGCTCCGGTTGTTGATTCCGTTTTCCATGCCAACGCGAATTCAAGTGGTGTTTGGTAATCCAGACTGGAATGGGGTCGAACTGCATTGTAGTGTCTGCGTCATGACTCGATCAGCACTTTGGCGTGCGTTCTGCTGTAAAACCAGTTCATCGCTAAACATTCATCTCGAAACTTTCCATTAAAGCTCTCGTTGGTGCCGTTTTGCCAAGGTTTACCTGGTTTAATCAAAAGATTTCGCAGGCCGCTTTTTGTTGCCAATTTCAACAGTGCCACACTCACGAACTCTGGGCCACGATTACTTCGCAGAACCAATGGCGTACCTCGCTCTTTGATCAATTGCTCCAGAATCTGAATCACTCGTTTGCTACGAATCGAACCCGCCACATCAATGTGCAGGCTTTCCTTGGTGAACTCGTCGATCAGTTTCAGCCAAAGCATTGTCATAGCGCTCACTTGTCTTGCCCATAGAGGCTGTGATGCCTGCCTCAATCAGTCGATCGGTGTACCTAATCGAGAGGTATTGCGAGCCTCTGACGCTGCGGTGAGTCAGTTCGCCATCTCCGTCTAAGGGAAAAAAGCGTTAGCCAACTCCGAAATGTCATTGGCTCAGCGCAACTCATTGGTCTCTCGCTTAAGGGCTTCGATTCGTTCATGTTCATCAGTGCTGACACACGAACAATTGACGCTGTCATCTTCAACTCGGTTGAGCCTCTGGTGTAAGGTTGCATAAAGTCAGCCAATCTTTGGGGTTACTAAATTAAGCGTGACCAACAACGCGGGTGCTCACCGTGCTCACCGCAGAGTTTTGGGACCATTCGAGCGGCGAGCTTTCGTTCTTCGATAGGAAAGCTAACTTGGTTCTACACTGCGTCGTTCTTTAGGAAATTAAGCCTCCTCAAAACCGAGAGCGATGAACTGATATCAGCTGACATGGTCTTTAGTACAGAACTAAGCTTAGCTTATTAAATGTCACAAAATCATAAATTGCATGTAACTTACTTACATTAGATGTACATGCTTGGTGAAGTTTGGAGCGTAGGCTTCCCGTTATGACTTATGGGGTGTTGCAGATTAACTCGACCAGACAGGTACTTTCTGGTATTTGATTTTCGATGACATTTTTTGGTTAGATTGGAAAATTAGATAAGATAGTCTATAAATAAGCGATGAAGAGCAATTTTGACAGATATTTTCCTTGGCCTTGGCTTCTGAGCGAAGCTAAACTTGAAGTGTTTGTGAACTAACTGGCAGCCCGTTGCTTTGGTGGCACTGATCCAATACTGTTACCTTGATGTTGCGTAACACAGTCGGTATTTATGGTTGTTGCGATCGGATAGATGAAACCTCATACAGGTATGAACTTATTGAGCACTTTTCTGGCTTTGCAAATCAAGAAAGTTATAAGCTGTATAACTTTCTTGATCTCAATGCTTTGTGGATGGGCGCCTGATGGTGGGATACTGTCTGACGGTACGCGGCTGAGTGATGCGATCCGGTCGATGCTCGCTTGCAATTGATTTTGATGCTGTTTATTAGTGCGATCCTGTAGTTTTGGTAATATAAGCTATAAATAAGCGAAGAAGGGGGATGTTGAGTGCTGAAGGTGTTGACATGGGCCTTGGCTTATACTAAAATCTGTCTATGGCTGGAGTAACAGCCAGTTTGTTGATTTGATAGTACTGTCTTTATATGGGCTCTTTGCTGCGCAATTAAGTGGTGTGAGCAAGGTTTTGAGTTCCCACTGAGTGGGAGGTAGGACTCGTCACTGAGCAATCAGTTGGTTTAAGTGCGGAAAAGATAGTGGCAAACGGACATAGCTACTCAGCAAAATCTTTTTTTAAAAAAGAAATTTTAATAACATTAGAACTAAAATGAAAAATATCCTTAATCGAATGAGTTCATCCGTTGACACTTGTCCTGGCATGCTGGACTGGGCCGCAATTCCAGTTTGCTCCTCTGAAGCAGCGGGAGGTTTGGCGTTTTCAGTTTGTCAACAACGCTGGATGGACAAGACATCAAGGCGGAAATTTTTTTATGAAAGAATAATCAATAACATTCGCACTAAAAAAGGAATAAAATGAACAACAATCACCATCTAAGGTTTTGGCCAAGCAAGCATTTTTCGACTGAACGTCAATCTAGAGGCGTGACAGTTAGACAGGTTTGGTTGTGGGCCCAGTACGGAAAACGGTGTCATGCAGTCGGTGGAGCCTACCGATACTATTTGACAGATACTGCGATCACCCAAATGCGGCGCGATGGTATTGAGCCAGGCATTTTGGAATTCGCGCAGAAGAAACGAAATTATCAACTCGTCGTTTCACATGACGGCTGTGTGATCACTGGCATGTACGGAAACAATAAACACAAGCGGGTACGGAACAGGAACAAAATTAGACATGGATACAAAAAAAGAACTCATGCCTCTTTATGAGGAGCTTTACGCTCTTCAGGCAACACCTGATACAGCGTTGCAAGCCAGTGTTTGGCGGTCTGGAAAATCTGAGCAGTCAAGGCTCACAAGTGAAGTTCAAGAGACCCGCACCTTAATCCAGGTGTTTGTACTTTTGTGGGTCAAGCTTCGAGCAATGGAGTCGCAAGCTGGTACGACTTGGACCTCGACGTTTGTGAAAGAAGAACTAGAGCATCTAGCGAAAGAAGTAGCCAAGGTGGCTGACTCAAGCGAGGATGACGTGACCCGCGAGCTCAGCATGTGTTTGTGTAGCTTATCCACCTTCATAATGAAAGGCGCTGATGCTCATTCGAAATCCAGTGAATTGATTCACGAGCCATGCGAACGGCATGACATAGCACAGTTACTCTACGCCACCCTACAAGAAGGTGTCGGGAAAGATGGGCAGACGGTTACGCCTGCCGATGTCGCTGAAGTTGTTATTGAACAATGTTCTGATGAAAAGACGAATGGATTCTTAATCGACCCAACAAATGGGCTTGGTTTTTATGCCAACTTACTTCAAAGAGGGAAGGTTGGACTTGTAGAGCTTCTGAAAGGACAAAAACAGCGAAGAATCGTATTCGCTAAAGAGCCGTTTAGTAAGAGCCAATACTTTGCCGACGCCATTGCAACATTATTAAACATTGGAATCGATAGCGCGCAAACGCGAGATAACTCAGCTATCAAAACAGTGCTTCTATTTAACGCGTGTAATCAAAGCAACTTGTTGTCAATTGATAGCGACAACTTAAAGCTAAGTTCACGTTTTTCTGAATTCTTGAGGCGCAAACCTAGTCTTGTTGCTTGCATCACTCCGAACTCAGTGCTCGCTGGAGGCAGGGGGTTGCTTAACGTTAACGCTGTACTAGAGCTTTTTATTGCGAACGGCCTGTATAAGGTCATCCAACTGCCTGCCGGAACCATCGCTGCTATGCACCAGGCATTTTCATTATTACTGTTTAGGCCAGAAGTGCCATCAAAAGAAATCGAATTTGCACAGCTACTTCCATCTAGCGAATTAGGTGAAAGGCAACCGGTAATAGATGCCAAACGTGGGTACGGAAGACCGTTGAGGCGAAAAGTATTTTCCGGAGCGGTGCTCCGACCCAAAGGGCTCAACTTTTACCTTAAGGTAAAAGTTGTGGGGACACAAGACTTGTTGCTAGAAACCGCTGACCCTAAGCAAAGACTGCTGTCGCTTGAAGCGCCATATGTCGTGAATCGTAGCACTAGCGAAAACATTCCTGGTGTTACTGAGTTTTGCATGCTCTCGGACATTGCTGATGTCGAACGAGTGCAGCATTTTGAAGCGGCGGAAGGCGAGCTCAGCTCAATACAATTTTTGGAGATTGGTTCCGACGATATTGGTGAATTCGGTCAGTTGGTTGGTGGTGTGCGTCGACAAGCATCAGAAAGATCTAGTGCGAGACTCGAACAAAACAAGCTCGTCAGCGGGAACTTGTTTTTGTGTATTCGTGGTGCCATCGGAAAAACTGGCTACATGTCAGCAAATCCAGAGCGGCTCACCGCACCTAACCAGAGCTTTGTCAAGATAACGCTAAAGGAAACAGAGACGGCTAGGCGTCTCGGAACGGATTTTCTATATTGGTGGATACGCTCGAAGTACTTCCAGGACTCTCTAGCCAAAAAGGTAATTGCAGCAGGCGTACCACGGTTATCGATACACGACGTGCGAAAGCAATCTGTACCAATTGCACCGTACGAATACATCGAAACGCACCGAAAGGATTACGGTCAGTGGCAATCAATGGCGCAAGACATTAGCCAGCTGAGGCAAGATATGCGCAACATTGAAGATACAGCTTGGTTACCCGTGAAATAGAATGAGGCAAAATTTTGGGGTTTGGCTCGACATGTTCTCGTTTACGAAAGTTGGTTCGCTTCCGAGCGAGCATCTCAAAAATAAGTGTGTAGCATCTCATGACACACCAAACCTGACACACTGATAAAACTAGCGCAGACTGACGACCTAGTGTTGACTAGTAGTGCATTTTCAGCCTTGTACGTTTTTGCTTACGACTTCTCTTATTTCGTTTGAGACTTATCCCATGGAAAAACATTTGCTCCGCGAAGCATGGCTTTCGCACGCCATTAAGGCGCTTGCAACCATATTTGAAGAAAAAGGCTATACCGTTCCTGATTGTCACCCATCCTGCGGTTTCGCCAGTTCTGGTATCCGCTCGGGCCACATCGGACAGTGCTGGTCAAGGAAATCCTGTGCCTCAGAAATCAACCAGATCTTTGTATGTCCAACGCTCGAGGACCCCGTTGCCGTGCTCGATACTCTGGTACACGAGATGGTGCATGCCGTTGACAACTGCGAACATGGCCACGGCAAAGAGTTCAAGAAAATCGCTACAACCATCGGGCTAGTCGGTCCCATGCGTAGTGCCTCAGCAGGCCTCAAGCTGTGCGACCGTCTCAAAGATCTTGCCTATCGACTAGGACCCTATCCTGCGTATCCCAGAACAAACTGGACACCGAGTCCACGCCAAACTGGTCGGCTAGTCCACACCAAACTGGACACCAAGTCCAGAACAAACTGGTCACCTTATAGCTAGCGAACTATGCGGGATAACCGCCATGCCATCCTTTGGTTTCAACGGAGGAAGACATGGCCAATTTAAGGTTATCTATGCGACGTATCAAAGAAGTTCTGAGGCTGCACTTTGAGCAGCATCGATCTCGAAGGCTAATAGCCCAGGCAGTCGGTGCTTCACCGACCACCGTTGGCGAATACATTGTCCGTGCGCAAGCGGCAGGCCTAAGCTATCCGTTGCCCGAAGGGTGCGATGACGATGCGTTGGAGCGCTTGCTCTTTCCTCCACAGCCACCACTTAACGCGACGCGTGCCGAACCGGACTGGCCAACCGTCTATCGCTCCATGCGCACCAAGGGCATGACACTCACGCTGGCTTGGCAAGAATATAAAGGCGTGCATCCTGACGGCTATCAATTGAGCTGGTTCTTTGAGGCTTACAAACAGTATGTTGGCAAGCTAGGCTTTACGCTGCGTCAATTCCACCCAGCGGGTCGATGCTTTGTGGATTATTCGGGCGTTACCTTCCCGGTGATTGATCCCGGTACGGGCGAGGTGCGGCAGGCTCAAATATTTGTAGCCACCATGGGTGCATCTAATTACACCTACGCCGAGGCGACTTGGAGCCAGCGCTTACCCGACTGGATCGGCTCAAATACGAGGCTCCTGACGTTTCTAGGCGGTGTCCCTGAGCTTCTAATTCCAGACAATCTCAAGAGCGGGGTCAAGGAGGCTTCGTTTTACGAGCCTCAAATCAATCCAACCTTCAGGGAGTTTGCCGCCTACTACCAATTCACCGTGCTGCCGACCCGTCCACGCAAGCCTCGCGATAAGGCTAAGGTCGAGAACGGCGTCCTAATTGTGCAGCGCTGGATTCTGGCACGGTTACGTAATCGTCGCTTCTTTAGCTTAGCCGAGCTCAATGCGGCCATCAGTGATCTGGTCACTGACATGAACAGCCGTCAGTTTAAAAAAATGCCTGGCACGCGACAAAGTTTGTTTGATAGTGTTGATCGCCCCTCACTGCGGGAGTTACCTGAGCAACCCTACGAATTTGCTCAATGGGGGCTTGCTCGGGTAAACATTGACTGCCATATCGAGGTCGATGGTCATTACTACTCGGTTCCGTACCGGTGGTCGCGCGAACAGGTGGACACTCGCTTGACCGAGAACGTGCTCGAAGTGTTTGGCAAAGGCAAGCGCATTGCTAGCCACCCCCGCTCATACGGGCGCGGTCGACACACCACGACGGCGGAGCACCTGCCACCTCAGCATCAGCATTACCTCAGTTGGTCGCCTGAGCGGATAACGCATTGGGCCCAACGTATTGGTCCGAGCGTCAAACTCGTTATTGAGCGTTTACTGGTCAGTCGTAAGCACCCCCAACAAGCTTATAGAACCTGTCTGGGCGTTATCCGCTTACGAAAGACCTATGGCGACGATCGACTCGAAGCCGCTTGCCAACGCGCTTTACACGTCAACGCCGTGGCGTACCGATCCATTGAATCCATACTCAAGACCGGAATGGATAAAAAACCCTTGATCGTTGACTCACCCGAGGCCGCATTACCGTTTCATGAGAACGTGCGCGGCCCGAACTACTTTCACTAAAGGATTACACAATGCTTTTACATCCAACGCTCGACAAACTCAAGGATCTCAAACTTGCTGGAATGGCTAGGGCGCTCGAGGAGCAGCAAACACAGCGCGACATTGACACCTTCTCGTTTGAAGAACGTCTCGGGTTGTTACTGGACCAAGAGTCGACCCTGCGAGAAGGCAAGATGCTGGCGGCGCGACTGAGTCGGGCCAAACTCAAGCTCGATGCAGCCCCCGAGGACGTTGACTTCAAATCCACGCGTGGATTGGATAAAACCGTTTACATGGCATTAATGGACGCGGGGTGGGTGACCGCACACCGCAACGTGCTCATTACTGGCCCCACCGGTGTTGGTAAAACGTATCTTGCCTGCGCGATCGCCAATCAAACCTGCCGTCGCGGATACACAGCACTCTATCTCAGGATGACGCGTTTGTTTCCTGCCTTGGCTTTAGCGAAGGCAGATGGACGTTACCCACGGATGTTGGCGCAGTTCGCCAAAGTAGATGTGTTGTTGCTTGATGATTGGGGCCTGGCGCCAATGACTGCCGAGGCGCGTCACGATCTGTTAGAGATCATCGACGATAGGCATGGCCGTAAATCCACCATCGTCACCAGCCAGCTGCCCACTGACCATTGGCACGAGGCGATCGGTGATGCCACGCTTGCTGATGCAATTCTTGACCGCCTAGTGCACAGCGCGCATATCTTGAAATTAAGTGGTGAATCACAACGTAGAAAGCGTAATAAATTGACCAAGAATGAGGTTTCGGCGTAAAAACACAACAACCCCGCGTCGCTGCGCTCCGAGGTGATCAGTTTGCACTGGACTAGCCGTTCAGTTTGCTGTGGAATCACTGCTCAGTTTGGTGTGGGCTCAGTGTCCAGTTTGAGTGGGATACGCACCTATCCAAACAGCGACATCCAAAAAGCACACAAAAGAAGCCGTTTGAGTGAGTGACATACGGCTTTCTGTACTGAATGTTTTTTTGGTGCTCGAGTCGAATGCTTTTTTACTGCGGCCCACCGATCTGCCCTAAGGACTCGCATCACGGCCTGTCAAGCTGGCGGGCGATTGTTGGCGCCGATTTAAAACTGACCACCGAAGTTCGTATATATTCGGTGAGACCGTTGCTGGGTTTTCTGTGCCTGTAAAAATTGCTGGACACACTTTTATTTTAGGTCTATCGTATCATTCATGGACCTCAGCCTGCCTGCCCCCTCAACGGCCTCCGATAGCAATACTTGCGCTTCGGATGCGACGCCCTTTGACCTCGAAACAATTACCATCACGCGTCGCGAACACGTGGCGCTCAAGACTAATGTTGCCTATTACAAGACGATGCAGGCGCGTGCGACCCAGCGCGTCGAGGCCCTTCGGTCACGGCATCAAAGAGAGGTCGCTGAGTGGCAGGTAAAGTATAAAGCGTTGCAAGCGACGCTTGAACAGACAAAGGCGCAGTTACGAGGTTTGCGCCAGCAAGCGTTTGGCAAGCGAAGTGAGCGGGCCAAATCAGTCAAGTTGCCACAACAAGATTTAACGGTTAACCGTGGCGATGCAATCAGGCCCCGAGGGCAACAACCTGGTTGGCAAGGTCATGGTCGCACTCTCGAGGCGCACTTGCCCGTTCGCGAGCAGGTGCTGGCAGTGGATCCTTGTTGCTGTTCACGCTGCGGTTTGGGATTTGTCGAGATGGCGGGCACCCAGGATGCGCAAGTGTTGGAGATTGAGGTCAAGGCCTATCGGCGTCTGGTTCGTCGCCAGCGTTTGCGTGCCAGTTGCCAGTGTCGAGCTTTGCCTGGCATTGTGACGGCAGCAGCGCCACCACAGCTGATTCCTCGAGGCAAGCTCGGGGTGTCGTTACTCGTTGAAGCATTGCTTTCGAAGTACCGCCATGGCGTGCCAACCTATCGATTACTGCAGCAGTGGCAAGACCTGGGTTTATCGGTTGCCCAAGGCACGCTGACAGGCAACCTGCAGCAGCTGTTGCCGCTCTTTACGCCAATAGTCGATGCGGGCCTCAAACGTTTGCGCGCTTCTAGCGCTTGGCATGCCGACGAGACTCGCTGGGAGGTGTTTGATCCAGCGCGTGACAAACTGAGCACTCGACATTACCTTTGGGTCTTTCAATCTGCCGATGTGACGCATTTCGTGGTGGATCCCTCGCGCGCGGCCAGTGTGCCCAAAGCGGTGCTCGAGGGGGTGACCTGCGGCGTGCTGTCAGTGGATCGTTACGCGGCCTATGGCAAATACGCCCGCGAAACGCCAGGCATCGAGTTGGCTTACTGCTGGGCGCACCAACGGCGCGACTTTCTGTATGCGGCCAATCAGTTCCCAGCGCTCGCACACTGGGCGCTGGATTGGGTCGAACGGATTGGCCAGCTTTATGCGCTGCAACAGAAGCGATGCGCACTGGCGTTAGAACCCACCAGTGATGCCTTTGTGCTGATCGATCAACTGCTGCGCGATCAGCTTGATGGACTCTACAAGCATTGCCAGGCGCAGCTGCAACAGAACGATTTACACGCCAAGGCACACGCAGTCTTAAGAAGCATGGTCCGTCATTGGCCAGGGCTGATGACTTTCATTGAGCATCCCAAGATAGACCTAGACAATAATCAGTCCGAACGCAGCCTGCGCCCAGCTGTGGTGGGTCGCAAGAACTACTACGGCTCTGGCAGCCAAGCCAGTGCACAGTTAGTCGCCACCATGCTCAGTCTGTTTACCACGCTTGATACTTGGCACATTAACCCTAGGCAGTGGCTCACCGAGTACCTGCATGCCTGTGCGCTTGCCGGCCGGCAGTCGCCGGCCAATTGCTCACCTTTCATCCCTTGGCAGATGGATGAGACAAGACTTGCTACATTACGGCAAGACTGACAACCCAGAGCAATTGGATGAAGACCTATGGCGCCTACCCTGCCAGCGTATTGGTGGACACGCTAGCTCGACTGATGAGCGAACACCCCGGCATCAAACGCTCACCCCTATCGCGCCTGGTTTGCCAGGCACTGGACTGGCGCGGGGTGGACGGGCGCCTCAGTGAGATGACTTGCCGCGTGATCATGCTCAGGCTACAAAAAGATGGATTGATCACGCTGCCACCATCGCAGACTCCAAACCCCAGGCGTCGGGCTCGATATGAGCCCACGCCCCTGACAGACCCGCAGCCCGAGATTGAACAGCCCGTGCATGAGCTACCCGCGCTTCGCATTGAAATTGTGAGGGGACAGGGAGCCGCCTCTCGGTTGTGGAATGAGTACATGGCCCGCTATCACTACCTGGGATACACACCGCTCTCAGGTCATCAGATGAGATACCAGGTGTATTCGGGTGACAGCCTTGTGGCCTTGCTCGGGTTTGGAGCGAGCGCCTGGAAGCTCGCCGATCGCGAGCGTTTGATCGGCTGGAGTGATGAGCAACGCTTACAAAATTTGCACAAAGTGATCAACAACACACGCTTTCTGATTCTGCCTTGGATCAAGTCCAAAGGCCTCGCATCCAAGATCTTAGCCAGAGTCGCGCGCCAGTTGCCACAGGACTGGCAACAACGTTACGACTACCGGCCCGTATTACTAGAAACCTTTGTTGAGAGTCCCCGTCACGCCGGCACTTGCTACAAAGCCGCAAACTGGCAGCGCATCGGCAGGACTACTGGTCGCGGCAAGATGAGCAAAAGCAACAAGCAATTGCTGCCGACCAAAGACATCTGGATGTATCCACTTCGCAAGAACTACCGCGATACACTTTGTTGCTGAAGAAACTCACGAAATGAATTGAGCGGACCGACGTCCTCACCGAATGTTTACCGAAGTTCGACACCAAATGCGCTAAGTGCTTGATCTGTATAGACCAGGGTCTTTAAATTGCCACTACAAGTCCAAGCTGAGCTGCTCTTTCTTGGTCGGTTTCCTTAGCGTCAGAGTGCCTAGCAGGTCGGTCTGCTCCTTGGTTAATGTTGAAACGCCTGACACAGGCTTGTCATTGACTTTGACCTGATGGCGATGGATGGTTTTCAGTTGCGCCAAGGCTCTCTCAGGCGACAGGGTGCTCTTGGCCATTTTCAATCGGGTACGCATGACGCGATACAGGATCAGTGCCATAAAGCAGATCATCGCGTGCGCGCGGATCCGTTGGGGCAGCCGGTGATACACCGGCGCAATCTCGATTTCGGATTTCAGGACTTTGAAGCCGCGCTCGATATCAGCCAGGCTTTTGTAACGGGTAACAACCTCTTGGGGTGTCAGATCCGTGACGTTGGTGACCAGCAGTAATTTGCCATCTAGCAGTTCTGCTTGTTTGAGTGCGTTCTCATCGATCTGATACGTAAAGAGATCAGACTTCATATCGACCTTGATGATCTTGGCTAGATGCGCCTCTTTGACTTCGTGATAGAACCTCGCTTTGGCACCACTGTCAGAGAGCTTGCGGCCACGGTACTTGGCACCAGTGTCTTGTTCGTCAAGCTTACCTGCCCATTTATTGGCTTTGTCTTCAAGATCTTTAATCTTGGCCTTGCGCCATTCGGTCTGTTCTTTGGACCTTCAGTTTTAACGTGGGTATGGACGTGGGTAGAAATAAAAAGCGCCCCGAAAGGCGCGTATTTATTGAGTACATGGCGGAAGCGGTGAGATTCGAACTCACGGAGGGCGCGAACCCTCGCCGGTTTTCAAGACCGGTGCCTTAAACCACTCGGCCACGCTTCCTAGAAAAATGAAACATCTGTTTATCAAATCTACAACGCTGTGAATGATAAACCATTTGTGGGCCGATGACATGTCACTCGACTGCTCCTACAGCGGTGCAGCGAGGTAAAAAAGCGGTGTCATCAGGAAAGACAGGCTGTGTTGTAGTCAAGTAAACTTCACAAAAGAGGAATTTCGGAGCGGGAGCGCGTATGAACATTGAGACCAAAACCAAAATCGTCGATTTTGTAAAGAATGCGCAGTCGTCGGGAAATCATACCGCGCGCCAGCAAAATCTCGTTGACGCAGAGGAGGTGTTTTCGGTGGAGCGGTTCAGGCAACTGCTTGCGAGCCCGCTGCTTACGCCGGACTGGTTGCGAGCCAACATGGCCGGGAAACCCCTAGATTTGCGTGGAAGTGTCGCTTGGAAGGTAGTTCAAGATAAAAAGTTGTACTTCATGGACAAAGAGATACTCAACAAGGCAGTCGCCAACAGAGCGTCGGTGGTGCTTGAAGGTATTGATGTGATGGACACCGATATCGCACAGCTCGTCGGCGATCTTGAACAGACAATGCCATGCTCTTTGAGCAATTGTGTTGCTTTTTTTTCGCGTAGTCAGAATGAAGCCTATAGCGGACACCGCGATTCTGATGATGTTCTGGTGATTCAGATTTCAGGAACCAAACGCTGGCGTCTGCACGAACCGCAACAGCGGCGGTACGTTGGTAACGCACCGCTGACCGACGGCATGATGGGCCCAGTTTCTGAAACGGTCGATATGAATCCTGGCGACATGATGTTTTTGAGAGCGGGGGTTCCTCACAAATGCTCCACGGTTTCTGACCACAGCCTTCATTTGTCGTTCGATTTGATCGACAGGACCTTGAATGTTGAGCAAATTACAACGGCGGCAAACTATCAGTACAACCAATCGAGCGCTGATCCGCATGTCAGCGCGGCAGAGGTGGTTCAAGCTTACCTTCAACATTTGACCTCCGATAAGTTCCGCACTGAGCTCGAAAAAAAGAGTGTTGAACAGAAAAAGGAAGCGACGGCATTCAGGCAGCGTATTGTCGGAGCCAGTCAGCCCCCTACTTTTCGATTGAAGGATTGAGGCGTTAATTAAGTACGACTGAGGGGTAGGCGAGGTATCAAGGCCTTAAGCAGCAGACGACGTCTCGGTCTCCCGGTACAAAGCAACCCTTTGCAAACACTGCAGTTATACATGGGCCTTAATGAAGAAGACGGGCACCCGACCATCAAGTCACCGAAACCGATAAAAGGATTAAAAGTAATGCGTGTAATTGAAATCAAAGAACCGGGCGGTCCAGAAGTGTTGGTGATTGGCCAGCGGCCACAGCCGACCCCTGTCGCCGGCGAAGTGCTCATTAAGGTCGCCGCCGCTGGCATCAATCGGCCCGACGTGTTTCAACGCATGGGTAACTACGCGCCGCCACGGGGCGCTTCAGATATTCCTGGATTGGAAGTGGCGGGCGAAATCGTCGGCGGTGATGTCACGGGATCAGCCTTCAAAGTGGGTGACCAGGTTTGTGCGTTAGTGGCCGGCGGTGGCTATGCTGAGTATTGCGTGGCACCCATTGCCCAGTGCTTGCCCATTCCCGATGGACTTTCTTTGATTGAAGCCGCTGGCTTGCCTGAGACCTACTTCACGGTTTGGAGCAACATCTTTGACCGCGGTGGCTTGAGTGGCACGGAGTCTTTGCTTGTGCACGGTGGGGCGAGTGGCATCGGCACCACGGCGATTCAGCTAGCCACAGCCATGGGTCACCAAGTATTTGCCACGGTTGGTAGTGATGCACGCGTCAAAGCCGTTGAGGCCTTAGGTGCAAAGAAAGGTATTAACTACAAGACTCAAGATTTTGTTGAAGAAATCAAAAGCTTGACCGATAACCGTGGTGTGGATGTAATTCTGGATATGGTGGCGGGCGACTACATCGCGCGTGACATCAAGGCCTTGGCCGATGATGGCCGCGTGGTCATCATTGCCACTTTGGGCGGCACAAAATCGGCGTTTAATGCCAACGAGCTGATGCGACGTCGACTGACAGTGACGGGATCGACATTGCGCCCTAGATCAATAGCTTTCAAAGAGGCCATTGCTCAGAAGTTGCAAACCCTAGTATGGCCATTGCTATCCAACGGCAAAATCAAGCCGATCATTCATGCCACGCTGCCGCTTGAGCAGGCAGCCCAAGGCCACGCCATGATGGAAGCAGGCGAGCAAATCGGCAAGATCATCATGACGCCTTAATCATCACAGCGTAAGTCGCGCTACAATGTTGAGTTAATTAGAAATAGACCCAACCTTGTCGTTATGCTTGAGACTGCTTACAACACTGCTCCACCGCTGATGCACCGGACCGGTCGCCTAGTGATAGGCAATTGGAAGATGAATGGTTCCTTGCCGTCCAACATGAGTTTGTTGGACGGTTTGTTATCGACTGTTGAATCGGTCGCTAAAACCACGCAGTTGGCCATTTGTGTGCCGTTTCCCTACTTAGCCCAAGTGAGCCAAAAACTGGCTGACTTGCCGGTTACCTGGGGTGCACAAGATGTGAGCGCGCACACCAGCGGGGCTTACACCGGCGAGGTCAGTGCGGCCATGCTGGTCGAGTTTGGTTGTCGTTGGGTACTGGTAGGGCATTCTGAGCGTCGTACTTTGCATGGCGAGTCAGACGAATGGGTGGCTGCCAAAGCCAAAGCAGCGCTTTCGGTTGGTTTGACACCGGTGGTTTGTGTGGGAGAGTCTTTGGCTGAGCGCGATGCAGGGCAAGCGCAAGCGGTTATCGAGCGTCAGCTTGCGCCGGTACTGGCCATGGGCGAGGCAGCGGTCAAGCAGTTGGTTGTGGCTTATGAGCCCGTTTGGGCGATTGGCACCGGCAGAACTGCCAGTCCCGAACAGGCGCAAGAGATTCACGCCTCGATTCGGCAGTTGCTACCAAGTCCTTCACACACACCTGTTTTGTATGGTGGAAGCGTGAAACCTGATAACGCGTCCACATTGTTTTCGATGCCAGATATCGATGGTGGATTGATTGGCGGTGCCTCTTTGGTCGCGGCCGATTTTCTGGCGATAGCGAATAGCTAAGTAAAAAAGTGAGCGCCTTGAACTTCATATGCTGCAGCGAACATATTGCAGCACACTTATTCAGCACACTTATTCAGCACACTTATTGCAGTTAATTTATTAACCAGTTTTGACACGCGGAGTACATGAATCATGCCAATGGAGTTCACGTTATTGTTGGTGGTGCAAATCATTGCATCCTTTACCATCATCGTGTTGGTCCTCCTGCAACAGGGCAAAGGCGCCGACATGGGTTCGGCTTTCGGTAGCGGCTCAGCGGGTAGCTTGTTTGGCGCGACTGGCGCCGCAAACTTTTTGTCACGCGCCACCAAATGGGCGGCGGTGGTGTTCTTCGTGGCGACGATGGCGCTGGCTTATTTCGCCAATGCGGGCGGCCAACAGCAGGACACCGGCGTGATGGAAGGTTTTCAGCCGAGTCAGTCTGTGCCTTCTGTTCCGGGCAGCAGCAGTGCGCCAGCGTCTTCAAGCGTTCCAGCCGCACCGGCTAGCGAGGCGCCTGAAGCGCCTGAAGCGCCTGAAGCACCTGCAGCGCCAGCAAGCACCAAATGAAGACAGTGATAGAATCTCGGTCTTGTTATTTGCCGACGTGGTGGAATTGGTAGACACGCTATCTTGAGGGGGTAGTGGCGAAAGCTGTGCGAGTTCGAGTCTCGCCGTCGGCACCAAGTGATTTTTGGAAGTAAGTCGCATAGATATAGCAATGACCAAAGCGATCACCGAAGCGACAGCAGAAACAAAACGCTGACGTTACTGAAGAAGCAATAAAAAAAGCAGTTGAAAAAGAAGCAGTTGAAACGCATTTGAAAAAAAAGGTCGCGCAACGCAATGTTGTCGCGGCCTTTTTTTTGCCCGTCCTTTTTTTGTGATTCAACACGCCAAACATGTTCCCACGTTGTGTTCAGTGATTTAGCAGGCTATGTTTACCTCACTGATATCCATGATTCACCAGGAGAGCTTTCTCATGAGCACCACCCCATCCGCGCGTCCACGCCTAGCCTTGTTAGCAACCGGTGGCACCATTGCCTCCTCAGGTCAATCGCAGGCGCAGTTACAAGACTATTCGGTTGATACAAAAATCGAGGCCATGTTGGCAGCCGTGCCCGCTATGGCTGAATTGGCTGACTACGAGTGCGAACAAATTTGTAACGTGTCTAGTCACCGGTTAGACGACACGGTACTGATCCCGTTAGCCCGTCGGGTGCAGGCTTTATGCGATCGGCCGGATATTCATGGGGTGGTGATTACGCACGGCACAGATACTTTGGAGGAGACGGCCTATTTCCTGCATTTGGTCGTGCACACCACCAAACCCATTGTTTTGGTGGGGGCGATGCGCCCAGCCACGACCATCAGCGCAGACGGACCACTCAATCTTTACCACGCTGCCGTCGTGGCTTGCTCGTCTGCCGCCCAAAAGCAAGGTGTCATGGTAGTAATGAACGACCGTATTGCCTCTGCGCGACATGTCACCAAAGGCAGCGCTAACGCGGTTGAGGCTTTTGTACCCACGGATTTTGGGTATTTGGGCTTGGTGGCAGGTCAGGTCGTGCGGTTTCAGAACCAACTGACCACCCGACATACCTTCTGTAGCGACATCAATTTGCCCGAAGCAATTGACCGACTTCCTGCTGTTGATGTGATCTATGACCACCAAGGGGCTGGGACGCACCACTTTGAAGCATCAATTGCGTCGGGTGCCAAAGGTCTGGTGCTCGCTGCCACGGGGCAAGGAAGTTTGTCACCTCAGGGCATCCAAGGCGTCAAACTAGCCCGCGACAAAGGCGTCGCTGTCGTCAGATCCAGCCGCGTTTGGCAGGGGTGGATTCGACCATCCACCAAAGACCAAAACCATGGTTCCATCGCTGCTCAGACCTTAAATCCGGCCAAGGCGAGGATTTTGTTGCGCTTGGCCCTACTCAGCACGAGCGAGGCATCGGCATTACAGGGCTATTTTGATGACTATTGAACCGGGGACAGGAAATATAAAGACACATCCCAATGGCGATATTTAATTCACAAGCGAGAGAACCTTTGATCAGCGGAAAACCGCGAAAACGAGGGGTGATTGACCAAAATGTTGCGCAAAAAGAACAGTTTTAGAACTATTCTAGTCTCCATTAACGACTTTGGTAGCCATGGGGCGAGAAGTTTGGTGCAATTACAACAACTTCCCTTAGCGGAGTTAGGGGGGCGAAGACACCGAGTATCTTTCGTCTCGCTCTTGTTACTCAAATTATTGGAGAATCTTAAATGAAAAAGACTCTGCTCGCCGCCGCTCTGCTAGCCGGTTACACCGGTACCGCACTGGCGCAAAACAGTGTGACTTTGTATGGTCGTATTACCCCAGCATACGTTTTTGAAAGTGTAAAGCTTAACGATACGGCCGCTTCTACGTTAGACAATACATCTGGCACTTATAATCAGTTTTCGCCTGCGTCAGGTTACGTTACAGGCGGTAACAACATCGGTTTCAAAGGTGTTGAGGATTTGGGCAACGGATTGAAAGTCGGCTTCAAATATGAATTTGGGTTCAACGGTCAAACCGGCGCTGAGAGTGCTCAAGCACGCGAATCACACGTTACCGTATCGAACGCGGCTTGGGGCTCACTTGAGCTTGGGTATGGTTACACAGCTAGTAGCACCATTCTAAGTGGCATTAGCCCCGTGGGTACCTCATACGGTGTAATGTCAGCCGAAGACGCGTTTTCTGTTTTCTCGGTTAGTGCCGGAAATCAAGTTAAATACTTTTCACCATCCATAAGTGGATTTACGGTTGGTTTGTCTTACTCTTTCAAGGGAACCGCCGTAACTGATAGTGGTGGAGCTGTGGGTGAAAGTGACTTCGGTACATCTAACAAAAACCGTCTGATGGTCGGTGGTTTACGGTACGCGAATGGTCCGGTTTTACTGGCTGCTGCCTATACCCAATTAAATCCTAATCAAAGCGAAGCTGTATCTGACAAAAATATAAAGAACTGGACGGTTGGTGGCACTTACGATTTGAAAGTAGTTAAAGTTCATGGCGCGTACGGCCAAAACATAGATGGTATCTTCGAATACGATAACTCTACTTTTGGAGACATCAAAAACCCTGCATCTCCTGACGTTAACCCTGCAGACGGTATCGCTGCTAACATCAGAACCAATCAGTGGATGTTTGGGCTTAGTGCGCCAGTAGGTCCTGGTAAAGCATTATTTAGCATTTCACAGATGAAGCCAGGCGGCGACCTTACATTGGCCAAGAACAGCGCTGGTAATGATGCTTTTGCAACCATGACAAACTTCGGTGTTGCCTATGAGTATAGTTTATCCAAGCGTACTAGCATTAAAGCTTCTTACGGATATGCTACCAACTATGCAATGATTAGCGGTCTTACTGTTAACCAAGTTGGTTTAGGTCTTCAACACGTGTTTTAATAAAGCTTGTGTGAGTTTGGTTGGCACTTTAAACAGTTCTAGCCATTACTCAACAAAAAAGCCCCTTCGGGGGCTTTTTTGTTGTCTGCTCCCAGTGCAGCACCATGGCTCGGTATCATTCGACCCGAAAGCAAGCAACAACAAAAGGGGCAACCATCAAGTTTTTCGATTCTTTTGTTAAAAAGGAGTTTCTACAAAATGAAATTAACTCACACAACCTCGTTTGCCGCCGCTGTCTGGATGCCTATTGCATAGGGCAGGATGATACAATCATGGGGTTTGTACGAATAGCTGGCTTACAAGATGAATCTTGAACAATATTTCCCGGTTTTGCTCTTCATCATTGTCGGAACCGTCTTGGGTTTCGGACTGTTAACGGCCGGCTCAGTGATTGGGCCCAGACGGCCCGATGAGCAAAAACTATCACCTTACGAGTGTGGCTTTGAGACATTCGGTGACTCACGCATGAAATTTGATGTTCGCTACTATCTTGTTGCGATCTTGTTTATTCTTTTCGATCTTGAAATCGCCTTCCTATTCCCGTGGGCGATTGCCAATGAGTCGCTTGGATTGGCAGGATTTACCGCCGCCATGATTTTTTTGGTGATTTTGGCGGTGGGTTTTATTTACGAATGGAAAAAAGGGGCGTTGGACTGGGAGTAACCCGCCAACGTAAGTTTGAAGCGGGCCTGATGCCCGGTATACAAAACGGTTAAGCAGACATGGCAATTGATGGTGTACTGAAGCAAGGCTTTGTCACAACCAATGCGGATAAAGTCATTAATTGGGCTAAGACAGGCTCGATGTGGCCCATGACATTTGGCCTGGCTTGTTGCGCGGTTGAAATGATGCACGCGGGCGCAGCACGCTATGACCTCGATCAATTCGGCATTATTTTTCGGCCAAGTCCAAGGCAGTCAGACCTTATGATTGTGGCAGGCACTCTTTGCAACAAAATGGCACCTGCATTGCGTAAGGTCTACGACCAAATGCCCGAGCCACGTTGGGTTCTCTCGATGGGTTCCTGTGCCAACGGCGGTGGCTACTACCACTATTCCTACTCAGTGGTGCGGGGTTGCGATCGAATCGTACCGGTCGATGTCTACGTCCCCGGTTGCCCGCCCACTGCAGAAGCTTTGGTGTACGGCCTTTTGCAGATGCAAAACAAGATCCGTTTGACCCACACGATTGCCCGCTAGGGCCATCGTCCCGCTCGGTTGTATGGGGCGGTGTCATGTTTTGGGAATGAACGAACATATTTCAGGTTGAATTCATGTCAAGACTTTCTAACTTGCAGCAAAACTTGCACCAAACGTTTGGGCAAGAAGCGGACTTGCTCATGGCTTACGACGAGTTAACGCTCACCGTCCCCTTAGAGCAATGGGTGTCATCTTGCGAGCGCCTGCGCGACACGCCAAGCTTGGCGTTTGAACAATGCCTAGACCTGTGCGGTGTTGACTATCTGACTTACGCGCGCGGCAAAGAGGGCCAGCCCGAAGCCGATGTGCCCACGTTCCCAGGGCGTTACGCTGTCGTGATTCACCTGATGTCCCTTGAGCACAACTGGCGTTTGCGTGTTCGCGTGTGGGTGTCTGACAACGAGTTCCCCGTGGTGCCCTCATTGATAGACGTCTGGCCCAGTGTCAACTGGTTTGAGCGCGAAGCGTTCGACTTGTTCGGTGTGGTTTTCGAAGGTCACCCCGACCTACGTCGGATTCTCACAGACTATGGATTTATTGGCCACCCGTTTCGCAAAGACTTTCCGGTCTACGGCAACGTCGAAATGCGTTACGACCCCGAGCAGGGACGTGTGGTCTATCAGCCTGTCACGATCGAACCCCGTGAAGTGGTGCCTAGGGTGGTTCGTGAAGATGGCTATGGAGTGGGGCGTTAATCATGGCTGAAATCAAGAACTACACGTTGAACTTTGGCCCACAGCACCCTGCCGCGCACGGCGTGCTGCGCCTGGTGTTAGAGCTAGATGGTGAGGTCATTCAAAGAGCAGACCCCCATATTGGATTGCTCCACAGGGCCACCGAGAAGTTGGCTGAGAATCGCACCTATCTGCAAGCTTTGCCTTACATGGATCGACTCGACTACGTGTCGATGATGTGCAACGAGCACGCCTATGTGCTGGCGATTGAAAAGCTCATGGGTGTTACGCCACCGATACGGGCGCAATACATCCGCGTGATGTTTGACGAAATCACCCGATTGTTGAATCACCTCATGTCCCTGGGTTCACACGCACTGGATGTGGGCGCCATGGCCGTGTTTTTATACGCATTTCGTGAACGCGAAGACCTGATGGATTGCTACGAAGCGGTCTCTGGCGCTCGCATGCACGCCGCTTACTATCGTCCAGGTGGTGTTTACCGCGACCTACCCGACAGCATGCCTCAGTATGGTTCGAGTAGCGAATACCGTGGCGCCAAAGAAGTCCGTGACCTCAACGAGTCTCGCTCGGGTTCACTGCTTGACTTCATCGAAGATTTCACCAACCGCTTCCCCACCTGCGTCGATGAGTATGAAACGCTACTGACCGATAACCGTATTTGGAAGCAGCGCTTGGTGGGTATTGGCGTGGTTGATCCTGAACGGGCCAAAGCACTTGGCTTCACAGGACCCATGCTCAGGGGTTCTGGCGTTGCCTGGGACTTGCGCAAGATGCAGCCCTACGAAGTTTATGATCGGATGAAGTTTGATATCCCTGTGGGCGTTAACGGTGACTCTTATGACCGGTATTTGGTTCGTGTGGCGGAAATGCGCGAAAGTAACCGAATCATCCAGCAGTGTGTTGAGTGGTTACGCAACAATCCCGGCCCGGTGATGTTAGACAATCACAAAGTCACACCGCCTCAGCGCACAGACATGAAGTCCAATATGGAAGAGTTGATTCACCACTTCAAACTCTTTACAGAAGGGTTTCACGTACCAGAAGGACAGGCCTACAGCGCTATCGAGCACCCCAAAGGTGAGTTCGGTATTTTTATGGTTTCTGACGGTGCGAATAAACCCTACCGATTAAAAATTCGTGCCCCAGGGTTTGTGCACCTGCAATCGCTCGATGAGATGACCAAAGGACACATGATTGCCGACGCGGTCACCATCATCGGGACCCAAGACATTGTGTTTGGTGAAATTGATCGCTGATGGGTCACTCAGAATCACAAGGACATTTTAAAACCATGCTTCTTTCAGAACAGGCTTATCGAAGAATTGATACGGAAGTGGCTAAGTATCCGGCCGACCAGAAACAGTCTGCCATCATGGCCGCGCTCACCATTGCGCAGGATGAGAAAGGCTGGGTTTCAACCGAAGTCATCGAAGACGTGGCGAACTATCTCGGACAAAGGCCCATTGCCGTTCAAGAAGTGGCCACGTTCTACAACATGTATGACACCAAGCCCGTTGGTCGCATCAAGTTGACGGTCTGCACCAACTTGCCCTGTGCGCTGCGTGACGGTGAAAAAACCGTCGCTTACCTCAAAACCAAGCTCGGCATTGGGCTCGGTGAAACAACCGCTGACGGTCAATTCACATTAGGTGAAGGCGAGTGCATGGGTGCCTGTGGAGATTCGCCAGTTTTATTGATAAACAACAAACACATGTGTGTGCGCATGTCCGAGCAGCGTATCGATGAGATGCTCGCCGACCTTGCAACCATCTCAGCAGCTGAGACAGTAACCGAAGCATCGACGGGGTTATCCGTTGAGCAGTCAACCATTAAGGAGGTTTGAGCATGTCATTGTCTGCCGTCCTAGAAAAGTATTCCCAAGGTCTTGACTCCAACCCAGGGCATGATCTCGATAGTTCTTTGTGTCTACATGGCCGTCATTTGGCGCCCCAAATTGTGGCGGACCTCGATGGTGAGAACTGGGGTCTAGATGACTACGTCAAACGTGGTGGTTATGAAGCGCTTAAGAAAATCCTCGTAAGCGGCATGACACCAGAAGAGGTAATCGCTGAAGTTAAAGCATCCGGTTTGCGCGGTCGTGGCGGGGCAGGGTTTCCCACTGGATTGAAGTGGAGTTTCATGCCGCGCACGTTTCCAGGCCAGAAATATTTGGTCTGCAACTCTGACGAAGGCGAACCCGGAACCTTCAAAGACCGAGACATTCTTCGTGCCAACCCGCACATCGTGATTGAAGGCATGGCCATCGCGGCCTACGCCATGGGCATTTCAGTGGGTTACAACTATATCCATGGTGAAATTTTTGAGGTCTACGACCGGTTTGAAGAGGCTTTGGCACAAGCGCGCGCGGCAGGGTTTCTAGGCAACAAAATTCTCGGTTCGAATTTCGACTTTGAATTGCATGCTTTCCATGGCTATGGTGCCTACATCTGCGGCGAGGAAACGGCTTTGTTGGAGTCTTTAGAGGGCAAGAAAGGCCAGCCGAGATTCAAACCGCCTTTCCCCGCGAGCTTTGGCTTGTACGGCAAGCCAACGACCATCAACAACACTGAAACCTTTGCCGCCGTGCCTTGGATCATCCGCAACGGTGGGCAAGCCTACTTAGATATCGGCATCCCCAATAATGGCGGCACGAAGTTGTTCTCCGTATCGGGCGATGTCGCCAGGCCCGGTAATTATGAAGTGCCTTTAGGCACACCCTTTCCTAAATTGCTAGAACTTGCAGGCGGCATGAGAGACGGGCGCACGCTTAAAGCTGTTATCCCGGGCGGCTCGAGTGCGCCAGTCATCCCTGGCCAAGCCATGATGGATGTCACGATGGATTATGATGCCATCGCGAAAGCCGGTTCGATGCTCGGCTCGGGTGCAGTGATTGTGATGGATGACACCCGCTGTATGGTCAAATCCTTGCTTAGACTGTCCTATTTTTACTACGAGGAAAGTTGTGGCCAATGCACGCCTTGCCGCGAAGGCACAGGGTGGCTCTACCGGATGGTGGATCGCATCGAGCATGGCAAAGGCCGCCCAGAAGACCTAGACTTGCTAGACTCCGTCGCGGGCAACATCATGGGGCGCACCATTTGCGCTTTGGGTGATGCAGCGGCCATGCCTGTAAGAGGTTTTTTGAAGCATTATCGTGATGAATTTGCGTACCACATCGAGCACAAGCGATGTGTGGTGGCACCTTACCTTTGATTTGGATGCAACATGGTTGAATTAACCATCGACGGCAAGACCGTGGAAGTGCCTGAAGGGAGCATGGTCATGCATGCCGCCCATAAATTGGGCGTCTACGTGCCGCACTTTTGTTATCACAAGAAGCTCTCAATTGCGGCCAATTGCCGCATGTGTTTGGTTGAGGTCGAAAAGGCCCCCAAAGCGTTGCCGGCATGCGCCACACCCGCCACCAATGGCATGGTGGTGCTGACCTGTTCAGAAAGGGCTGTTGCTGCGCAGAAAGCGGTGATGGAATTTTTGTTGATCAACCACCCCTTAGACTGTCCCATTTGCGACCAAGGCGGCGAGTGTCAGCTGCAAGACTTGGCTGTCGGCTACGGCGGTTCTGCTTCGCGCTATGACGAAGAAAAGCGGGTCGTGTTTCACAAGAGCCTAGGCCCTTTGGTCTCTGCCGAAGAAATGGCGCGTTGCATTCACTGCACCCGTTGCGTTCGTTTTGGGCAAGAAATTGCTGGCGTCATGGAGCTCGGCATGCTCAACCGTGGCGAGCACGCCGAGATCACCACGTTTGTTGGGCGCTCGGTCGACTCAGAGTTATCGGGCAACATGATTGATATCTGTCCGGTGGGCGCGCTGACATCCAAGCCTTTCCGATATCAAGCACGTACCTGGGAATTGGCCCGCCGAAAGACCGTGTCGCCGCATGACAGTTTGGGTGCGAACTTGGTCGTTCAAGTCAAAGCCAATGAGGTTATGCGCGTCGTGCCTTTTGAGAACGAAGCCGTCAACGAATGCTGGATCAGCGATCGTGATCGCTTCTCGTATGAGGGTTTGGCGGTCGATCGGTTAAACGAACCCATGATGAAGGGTGCTGATGGCCAGTGGCACGCAGCGAGTTGGGGTGATGCTTTACAGGCGGTGGCTCAGGGCCTAAAAAAGGTTCGTGAAGAAGAAGGTGCCGATCGGATCGGTGCGCTGGCATCAGAAACCGCCACGCTCGAAGAGCTCTCTTTGCTGACGCGTGTGATGCAAGGCTTGGGTTCAAGTCATATCGATGCACGGGCTCGATTGCTCGATCCAAAATGGGACCAAGCCTTGTCAGGCGTGCCCTGGTTAGGCACAGCCATCGACACCATTGCCCAACACGATCGTGTGCTGGTGGTTGGGGCATTCTTACGCGCCGACCACCCACTGATGACGCAGCGTCTGCGTCAAGCCGCTAAAACCGGCACACAAGTCAACGCCATTGATACGGCTGGTGATGACCCCTTGTTGCCGTTGACAGCCCGCATGACCGTTGCCCCCTCGCAACTTGCCGATACATTGGCACAGGTCGCCGTGGCTGTGGCCGAGATCAAATCGGTGCCGCCTCCCGCCGCCTTTTCAGGGGTTACGGTTTCGGTGCCAGCACTGCAAATGGCGCAGAGCCTGACTAGCGGAGAGAAGGTTGCCGTTTGGTTAGGAAATGCCGCCTTACACGCACCTGATGCCAGCACGATTGCAGCCAATGCCCAATGGATTGCGCAGCAATGCGACGCCACGTTTGGTTTCTTAACGGCAGGTGCCAATACGGTTGGCGCCTACATCGCTCAAGCCGTCCCGCAAGGCAAAGGCATGAACACGGCTCAGATGCTGTCGCAACCGCTGTCACAACCGCTGTCGGCCTACGTGACGCTGCACCTTGAGCCAGCCTTTGATACCAGTTTTGGGGATGCAGCCGTCAAAACGCTGCAAAGCGCCAAACTAGCTGTTGCGCTAACCGCCTATCGATCAGCCGCTGAAGATTGGGCCACGATTATGCTTCCCATTGGTCCTTTCACGGAGACCTCTGGTACCTTTGTCAATGCCCAAGGCTTGCCGCAAAGCTTCAAGGGAACGGTCGCCGCTCATGCGCAAAGTCGGCCGGGCTGGAAAGTATTGCGTGTGTTGGGCAACCTACTGAACTTACCTGATTTCGATGAAGAGTCTTCTGAAGCGGTTCGCGATGCCCTTTTATCAAGCGACATTGCCACGCGTCTTAACAACCACATTCGCGCCGATGTAGGCCGCTCAGTTGCTGTCAGTGGTGGGCTAGAGCGTGTGGCTGATGTGCCGATTTATCGATCTGATGCCATCGTGCGTCGGGCAGCGTCTTTGCAACAAACCAAAGCATCGAAGCCGCCAATGGCGCGTTGCCATCCCTTCACATTGAGCCAACTGGGTCTGAGTGACGGAGACACGGTGCGCCTAAGCACGGTTCATGGCGCAGTGGTGCTTTTGGCGAAGGCTGATGAGACACTGGCACGCGACTGCGTGCGCGTACCAGTGGCCTTTGAACAGACTGCCGCCTTGGGCGCTGTTCACGAAGGCTTAAAGATGGAGCGGGGCTAATGGACTGGCTAGCAATACTTGAAAGCCAGGGTACGGCGCTGATGGGCCCGAGTGCCTGGTTGGTGGTTTGGACGTTGGTCAAAATCTTTGTGATTGCGATCCCTATAATTCTTTGCGTGGCCTACCTGACGTATTGGGAGCGAAAGATGATCGGGGCGATGCACACGCGTCGCGGCCCCAACCGGGTCGGTTTTAGAGGCTTACTACAACCTTTTGCTGATGTCCTTAAGTTACTCACGAAAGAAGTCATCATTCCGAGTCAGGCCAACAAGGTGTTGTTTATATTGGCGCCTGTGGTGACGTTAATGCCGGCTCTTGCCGCATGGGCTGTGATTCCGTTCGGTCCTGAAGCGGTCTTGGCTAACGTTAACGCTGGTCTGCTCTACATCATGGCTATCACCTCGATCGGCGTCTATGGTGTGATTGTGGCGGGTTGGGCATCGAACTCGAAATACGCTTTCTTGGCAGCGATGCGCGCATCCGCGCAGATGATTTCTTATGAATTGGCCATTGGCTTTGTCTTGGTCACGGTCCTCTTGGTTTCCGGCAGTTTAAACATGTCCGAGATCGTCAACGTGCAGAACCGCGGCTGGTTTGCTGACATGGGCTTGACCTTCCTTTCCTGGAACTGGCTGCCTTTGTTGCCATTGTTTGTGATCTATGTGGTTTCTGCCGTGGCCGAGACTAACCGTCATCCCTTCGATGTGGTGGAAGGCGAGTCCGAGATCGTGGCGGGCCACATGGTGGAATACTCAGGTATGGCGTTTGCGCTATTTTTCTTGGGTGAGTACGCCAACATGATTTTGCTGTCATGCTTGGCTGCCATCATGTTTCTCGGTGGTTGGGCGCCGCCGATCGATATTGCCATCCTCAATTGGATCCCTGGCTGGATTTGGTTGGGTTTGAAGACCTTTGTGGTGGTTTCAATGTTTGTTTGGTTCCGGGCCTCTTTCCCCCGGTACCGGTATGACCAGATTATGCGTTTGGGTTGGAAGATTTTTATCCCGCTAACGGGTGTCTGGCTTGTGGTGGTTGCGATTTGGATGCAAACACCCTTGAACATTTGGAACTGAGCGCTAACTGACAGCACGATAGTCAAACGAGGCAAGAGATGGAAGCGATCAAAGATTTTTTCGGTAGTTTAATGTTGCTCGAGCTACTTAAGGGCATGAAGCTGACGGGCAAGTATTTTTTTAAACGCAAGGTGACCTTGCGATACCCGCAAGAAAAGACACCGATGTCGCCGCGGTTTCGCGGCTTGCATGCGCTGCGTCGATATCCCAATGGGGAAGAGCGTTGCATCGCCTGCAAATTGTGTGAAGCGGTCTGTCCAGCGATGGCCATCACCATCGAATCGGAACTTCGTGATGATGGCACCCGTCGCACAACGCGCTACGACATCGATTTAACCAAGTGTATTTTCTGCGGGTTTTGTGAAGAAAGTTGCCCCGTCGACTCGATCGTGGAAACCCATATCCATGAGTATCACGGCGAAAAGCGTGGTGACTTGTATTTCACCAAAGACATGTTGCTAGCCGTCGGCGACGAATACGAGCCAGAAATTGCCCGCAACCGGGCCGCTGATGCGCCCTTTCGCTAATCACCACATATTGCCATGACCTTTACCACCATTCTCTTTTACATATTAGCTACCGTCTTGGTGGTGGCCGCCTTTCGGGTGATTACCGCCAAGAGTCCAGTGACCGCGGTTTTGTTTCTGATATTGGCTTTTGCCAATGCGGCCATGATTTGGATGATGCTAGGTGCCGAGTTCCTGTCACTCTTGTTGGTGCTCGTCTACGTTGGGGCGGTGATGGTCTTGTTTCTGTTTGTCGTTATGATGCTTGACGTCAAGATGGAAGCCCTACGTGCGGGTTTGCGAACCTATCTACCCATGGGCCTGATCATCGGTTTGATCATGGTGGTTGAGATGTCTTTTGTTCTCACCCAGTCTTGGGGTGATATTGGACCAGCAGCCGCAGTGGCCGATGACTACAACAACACCCGCGTGTTGGGAGAGTTGATGTATCGGGATTATGCGTTTGCGGTTCAAGTGGGTGCGGTTCTGTTGCTGGTTGGTATGATTGCGGCGATTTCCCTCACGCTGCGGCAACGCAAAGATGTCCGCTATAACAATGCAGGTGAAGCCGTGCGCGTTAAATCCAAAGATCGAGTGAGGCTCCTGGATTTACCCTCGCAGGCACCTGTTAATCAGAAATCGGATGAGCAGTCATAATGGAACTTACTCTCCCTCACTTTTTGGTACTGGGTGCCATTCTGTTCGCCATTGGTATCTTTGGCATTTTTCTTAACCGCCGCAATTTGATTGTCTTGTTGATGTCAATCGAGCTCATGCTGTTGGCAGTCAACATGAACTTTGTGGCCTTTTCTACCTGGTCAGGTGACCCAGCCGGACAAGTATTCGTTTTCTTTATCCTCACGGTCGCCGCCGCGGAATCTGCTATTGGCTTGGCGATTCTGGTGCTGCTGTTCCGTAACCTGAGCACCATCAACGTTGAAGATCTTGACCGCCTTAAGGGCTGACCGGAAGACAGTGACTTATGCCTACTAGCGTACCTTCTATCTACCTTATTATCGCCTTGGCGCCCTTATTGGGTGCCCTTTTGGCTGGCCTATTTGGCACTGGCTTTTTAGGGCGGCCCATCAGCCGATTCATGGCCCATCGGATCACCATCGCCTTGGTGGCGTTGTCGACGGTCGGATCAATTTATGTGTTGTTCGACGTTTTGCAGGGCAATACCTTTGACGGCACGGTCTACGTCTGGAGCATGATTGGTGACATCAAGTTAGAAATCGGTTTCTTGATTGATCCGCTATCTGCTCTCATGATGACAGTGGTCACCACCGTTTCTCTCATGGTGCACATCTACAGCATCGGCTACATGGCTGATGACGACGGCTACGAACGGTTCTTCTCTTATATCTCGCTCTTTACCTTTGCGATGTTGATGCTGGTGATGGCCAACAACATGCTGCAACTGTTCTTTGGCTGGGAAGCCGTCGGTCTGGTGTCATACCTATTGATTGGCTTTTACTACACGCGCCCAACCGCAATTTTTGCCAATATGAAAGCGTTCCTAATCAACCGTGTGGGTGATTTTGGTTTTATTTTGGGCATTGGACTGCTGTTTGCTTATACGCAGACCATGAATTACGGCGAAGTTTTTGCGCAAGTCGATATGTTGGCTGGCGTGAATTTGCCTGGCACGGATTGGCTACTCTTAACAGTTGCCTGCGTATGTTTGTTCATTGGCGCGATGGGCAAGTCGGCACAAGTGCCACTGCACTCTTGGTTGCCCGATTCGATGGAAGGCCCAACACCTATTTCAGCCTTGATCCATGCCGCGACCATGGTGACGGCTGGCATTTATATGGTGTCTCGCTTCTCGCCGTTGTTTGAGTTTTCTGATGTGGCGCTGTCGTTGATGATTGTTGTTGGCGGGTTTGGTGCCTTGTTCCTCGGTATCTTGGGTGTCGTACAAAACGACATCAAGCGAGTGATCGCCTACTCCACTCTGTCGCAGCTCGGGTACATGACCGTGGCCTTGGGTGCTTCGGCTTATTCCGTGGGTATCTTTCACATGATGACCCACGCCTTCTTCAAGTCGTTGCTGTTTTTGGCGGCAGGCTCGGTCATCATGGCCGTGCATCACAACCAAGACATTCGTTACATGGGTGGTTTGCGAAAGTACATGCCAATCACTTACATCACCTTCTTGATCGGTGGCGTGGCTTTGTCTGCTTTCCCATTCACTGCTGGCTTTTATTCAAAAGAGCACATCATTGAAGCCGCTGGCTACGCCAATGTTTGGGGTGCAAATTTCGCCTATATCTGTGTTTTGCTCGGTGCTTTCGTCACTTCGCTCTACACATTCCGCGTTTTCTTTTTGGTTTTTCACGGCAATGAGCGCTACGACCAGCTGCCAGCCGATGAGGCCCACGATCAGCACGCTCAGCACGCTCAGCCCGTTCATGGTCACGATGGAGATCACAGCGACCATGGCCACCATGGCAAGCCCCACGAGTCGCCATGGGTGGTTACCTTGCCGCTGGTGTTGTTGGCCATTCCCTCCTTGGTCGCCGGCGCGATGTTTGTGAACCCGCTGTTGTTTGGTGACTTCTTCTTATATTTGAACTCGGTCCAACACCAAGGGCACGATGCCATGCGCGCGCTTTCGACCAACTGGGAAGGGTGGTTTGAGTACGGTTTGCACGCCTTTGTGACCCTGCCGTTCTATCTAGCACTTGCCGGTGGCCTGGTGGCTTGGTATTGCTATGTGATCAACCCCGCGTTGCCGACCAAGATCAAGAACGCCTTGTCGTTTCTGCAGCCTGTGTTGGATCACAAGTACTACTTTGACTGGCTCAACGAGTCGGTGATCGCGCCTGCCGGCCGCGGGTTTGGTCGTTTCTTATGGCACAAGGCCGATGAAGGCTTGATTGATGGGTTGGCAGTCAATGGTTCTGCTAAGGTCGTTGGCGCTTTTGCGGCCGTTGGTCGCCGACTGCAGTCTGGCTATATCTATCACTACGCATTTGCAATGATCATTGGTTTGATGGCATTGATTACTTTTATTATTTTGGTACACAAATGATGGCTGGCGAGATAGTTTCTTCTTCTATTCCTTGGCTCACGCTGGCGATTTTTGTGCCGATCATGGCAGGGTTGCTCCTCTTGGTCGTGGGTCGTGACGATCGCGCTGAGTTCACGCGATGGTTGGCCTTGTTTAGTGCCCTCGCTGGTTTTCTGGTGACGATTCCGCTTTACACCGGGTTTGAAGCGAGCACGGCAAGCTTTCAGTTTGTCGAAAAAAACCTATGGATTGATACCCTTCAGTCCTACTACCACCTAGGGGTAGATGGGATATCGCTGTGGTTTGTGATCTTGACAGCCTTCATCACGCTGATTGTGGTCATTGCCGGTTGGCAGGCGATCACCTATCGCGTGGCCCAATACATGGCCGCTTTTCTGATCATGTCCGGCTTGATGATCGGCGTGTTCACCGCACTCGACGGTCTTCTGTTCTACGTGTTCTTTGAAGCGACGCTGATACCGATGTACATCATCATTGGTGTTTGGGGTGGGGCCAACCGCGTATATGCCGCATTCAAATTCTTTCTCTACACCTTATTAGGCTCGTTGCTTACGCTGGTTGCGTTTATTTACCTCTGGCAGGTTTCGGGCACATTCAATATTTTGGAATGGCACCAACTCAAGCTCGACTATCAGGCCCAGGTGTTGATATTCTTGGCTCTGTTAGCGGCATTCGCGGTCAAAGTGCCTATGTGGCCTGTGCACACCTGGTTGCCTGATGCCCACCCCGAAGCACCAACAGGTGGATCGGTGGTGCTGGCTGCCATCATGCTCAAGCTTGGGGCTTATGGTTTTTTACGATTCTCATTGCCGATTGCGCCCGATGCATCACACGGGCTTTCAGGCATGATGATTTTTTTATCCTTAGTCGGCGTGATCTACATCGGCTTTGTGGCTCTGGTTCAAAAGGACATGAAAAAGCTGGTGGCGTATTCATCGATCGCCCACATGGGTTTCGTGACGCTCGGGTTCTTTATCTTCAATATGGCAGGACTTGAGGGCGGCATCATCCAAATGATCTCGCACGGTTTCGTGTCTGGCGCCATGTTCTTGTGTATTGGGGTGCTGTATGACCGCATGCATACGCATGAGATTGCCGATTTTGGTGGTGTGATCAACCGCATGCCGAAGTTTGTCACCTTTTTTGTGCTGTTTTCAATGGCCAATGCCGGGCTGCCCGCCACGAGCGGCTTTATCGGCGAGTTCATGGTTATTTTGGGTGCGATCCAGTACAACTTCTGGATCGGCCTGTTGGCGGCGACCGCGCTGATTTTAGGCGCGTCTTATTCCTTGTGGATGGTTAAACGCGTGGCCTTTGGGCCAGTGGCCAACGAATCAGTCAATAAGTTAAAAGATCTTAATCGGCGCGAGTTTCTTGTGCTCGGTCTTATGGCCATCATGGTGCTCTATATGGGCATCCATCCCAAACCCTTTACCGATGTGATGCACGTGTCTGTCCAGGCACTGTTGGATCATGTCGCTATCTCAAAACTGTAAATCATTAAGATGGATTCTCAATATAACTTTTCGCTGATCTTGCCGGAAATCACCCTGTTGATTGCAGGCATTGCCATCTTATTGGTCGACGCCTTCAGCAAAGATCCAAAGCGTGGTGCGGCTTACGGCTTGTCGATATTGACGCTTTTTGTATTGATTGGCCTGTCTTGGTGGCAATGGTCGGCGGGCGTGACGGGTACCAGCTCCTATGGCCTGATGTTGGCCGACAGTTTCTCGCACTTGCTCAAGGTAGCTTCATACATTGCGGTGTTGGTAACGTTGGTCTACGGACGAGACTACCTCCAAAGCCGAGATATGTTGCGTGGCGGTGAGATCTATGTCTTGATTTTATTTGCCTTGCTCGGCCAAATGGTCATGATATCGGCAGGTAATTTGCTAACCATTTACTTGGGCCTCGAGCTGATGTCCTTGGCCATGTATGCATTGGTCGCCTTACGCCGAGACCATGCCCCCGCGACCGAAGCAGCCATGAAATATTTTGTTTTGGGTTCCTTGGCATCCGGCTTTTTACTTTATGGCATGTCCATGATCTACGGCGCCACAGGCTCCTTAGACTTGTCTGTGATCGGCCAAAGGGTTGTTGCCGACGGGCCCATGCAAATGGCGCTGGTTTTTGGCTTGGTCTTCTTGGTATCGGGACTGGCCTTTAAATTGGGTGCCGTGCCATTTCACATGTGGGTGCCTGATGTTTACGGTGGCGCACCCACCGCAGTGACCTTGGCTTTGGCTGCCGCTCCTAAGCTGGCTGCCTTTGCCATCACCATGCGTTTGCTGGTTTCAGGTCTCGGTGCTTTGACCGTTGATTGGCAGCAAATGCTGATGATTTTGGCGGTGTTGTCGCTGATCGTTGGTAATTTAACGGCCATCATGCAGACCAATTTCAAACGAATGCTGGCCTATTCCACCATCGCTCACGTCGGCTTTGTCCTGCTGGGGTTGATGTCTGGCTCGCCAGACGGTTCAAGTGCAGTCAGTACGTTTGCCTACGGGTCTTCGTTGTTCTACATACTGACCTACGTATTGACCACGTTAGGCACGTTTGGCGTTATTTTGCTGCTGTCTCACGAGGGTTTTGAGTGTGAGAATATTGATGATCTCAAGGGCTTGAACAAACGCAATCCGGTTTTAGCAGGCGTGATGTTGGTGCTCATGTTTTCGCTTGCTGGTATTCCACCGTTAGTGGGCTTTTACGCCAAACTGGTGGTCTTGCAAGCTGTCGTTGCACAGGGCATGCTATGGCTCGCTGTATTGGCAGTGGTATTCTCGCTGATCGGGGCGTTCTATTATTTGCGCGTGGTCAAAGTCATTTACTTCGATGAACCTAATCCTGACCGAGTGGTCAATTCATTGTCATTGGCTTCAAAGACTGTGTTGACACTGAACGTGGGGTTCATCGTATTACTGGGCATCTTGCCTGGTGGTTTGATGGCGGTTTGCCTCGATGTCGTTCGGCGTTCTTTTTAGACGGTTCAAATTATGCTGAGTCAGGGTGCTGCTGTTTGGATTTTGATTGTGCTCGCATTTGCGGCCGCAAATCTGCCGTTCTTTAGCGAGCGTCTGATGGCACTCATCCCCGTGAAACGGTTTATTAGTAAGCCACCCCTAGTGGTGGTAGCTGAACTATTCGCTTGGTATTTTGTGATTGGCGTTGTGGCTTACGGATTCGAGACAGCACTGGTGAATCCTTTCACGCGTGGTTGGGAGTTCTACGTCATTACCTTGTGTATTTTCATGGTGCTCGGGTTCCCAGGGTTTGTGTATCGCTATCTACTCAAACGGTAGATTGCAAAGAAGGCCTGCACTTGAGACGCCACCCCATGGCACCCCGCTGCACCCCACCGCAGCGCTCAGCACCACTCGGTACAACCCGCAGCACACCTACCTATACATCAGAAAACCAGCGCAAAATGCCATCTAAAGGGCTCACGTTGAGCGCGAAATTGGCCTGTTCCTGGACAACAGGTTTGGCGCGATAGGCCACACTGTAGTGCGCCATTGCCAGCATCTTCAAGTCGTTGGCCCCATCACCCACCGCAATGATTTGTTCTGGGGTTGCGCCGTGTGTGGCAGCAAACTCACCCAAAATGTCCGCTTTGGCCTGCGCATCAATGATGCGCCCGGTTACACGGCCCGTCAATTTGCCGTGGTCATCGACTTCCAACGTATTGGCATGGGCGGCATCAAGTCCCAAACGCTCTTTCAGGCGCTCAGTGAAAAACGTAAACCCGCCTGACACCAATAAGGTTTTAAGGCCGGCTTGTTGGGCCGTTTGAATCAGGTTTTCTGCGCCTGGGTTCAAAGCCAATCGTTTTGCGTAGACGGCGTGAAGGGCGTCCTGTGACAAACCTTCTAAGTAGCCAACCCTGAGCCTTAGGCTATCGGCGAACTCACTGATTTCACCGCGCATGGTGCGTTCGGTAATCGCGGCCACCTCGGCCTTGAGGCCAGCGTAAGAGGCAATCTCATCGATGCATTCGATATTGATCAGGGTTGAGTCCATATCCATGACCAGAACCTTGCAGTCACTCAGACGGGCATCGGCGGCAACAAAAGCCAGGTCTAAGTGCTTTTGTTTTGCCCAAGCGGCCAGTGCCCCTTCAATGTCGGCATCTCGTTGAACATCCATAAGTTTGGCAGCAGATTTACTAATCCACTGCGTACCATTGGCTTCACAAAGGGCGGCGGTTTGATCAATCAAGGCCAAATCGAGTCCTGGCGATTGAACAATGAGGTGGGTTGTCATAGGGCTTTTTCTACCGTTGTTTGGGCGGGTACGCTGAGATCGCGCAAAAGCGATCGAATGGCATCTGTGCGTTCCTTGATGTCTGTGGCTTTGATATCAATCCGGAGTTTGTCCGGCCCAGAGAACCGAACGTTTTTGCGGGTTTGCACCAAGTCGATCAACTTCAGTGGATCAACGGTGGTGGTGTCTTTGAAGTGAATCAAAACTTGCTGATCAGTGGCATCAATTTTTTGGATACCGATGGGCGCCGCACTGATCCGCAAACGATGCGTCGACAGCAATGACAGGGCCGATTCGGGGAGTTTCCCGAAGCGGTCTATTAGCTCCTCTTGCATCCGAATCAAGTCGTCGATTTCGGTGGTGTTCGATAAGCGTTTATAAATTGCAAGGCGCGCATTGATATCGGGGCAGTAAGTCGTGGGGAGCAACGCTGGGGTGTGAAGGTTCACTTCGCAACCTGGAGCAAATGGGGCGTCTAGGTCCGGCTCCACGCCGGACTTCAAGGCGCGGACTGCTTCATTGAGCATGTCGTTATACATAGAGAAGCCGATTTCCTGAATATTGCCTGACTGCGAATCGCCAAGTACTTCGCCGGTCCCGCGTATCTCTAAATCATGCATCGCCAGAAAGAATCCTGAGCCGAGCTCTTCCATGGCCTGAATCGCCTCAAGCCGTTTCTTGGCTTGTTTTGTGATGGCGTCTTCACCAGGGGTGAGTAGGTAAGCGTAAGCCTGATGGTGAGAACGCCCGACGCGACCTCGGAGCTGGTGCAGCTGCGCCAAGCCGAACTTATCGGCGCGGTTGATGATGATGGTATTGGCGGTGGCTACGTCAATACCCGTCTCAATAATGGTGGTGCAAAGCAGCACATTGAACCGTTGTTGATAGAACCCTTTCATGACCCGTGCCAGATCGCGTTCTCCCATTTGACCGTGCGCCACGGCAATACGGGCCTCGGGCACAAGTTCCTCAAGGCGCGCGCGTCTGTTTTCAATGGTTTGTACTTCATTGTGTAAGAAGTAGGCTTGGCCGCCTCGTTTGAGCTCGCGCAACAGCGCCTCACGTATGGAGCTATTGTCCTCTCGGCGCACAAAGGTTTTGATGGACAAGCGTTTTTGCGGAGCCGTGGCAATGACTGAAAAGTCTCGAATCCCTTCTAGCGACATGCCAAGGGTTCGAGGGATGGGCGTGGCCGTTAAGGTCAGAATGTCGATTTCGGCGCGCAGTGCTTTGAGCGCCTCTTTTTGACGAACACCAAAGCGATGCTCCTCATCAATGATCACCAAGCCCAAGCGTTTGAATTTCACGTCTTTGGACAAGACCTTATGCGTGCCGATGACGATGTCAACCGTTCCATCGGTGATACCTGCCAGCGCCTGAGAGGTTTCTTTGCCAGATCGAAATCGCGACAACTCAGCGACCTTGACGGGCCAATCCGCAAAACGATCCGAGAAGGTTTGCGTGTGTTGTTCAGCCAACAGGGTCGTGGGACACAGAAGGGCCACTTGTTGTCCATTGGCAACGGCTAAAAAGGCAGCGCGCAGTGCCACCTCGGTTTTACCGAACCCAACGTCACCGCACACGAGCCGGTCCATTGGTTTGCCCGCTGTCATGTCCTCTATCACGGCTGTAATCGCAGCCGCCTGATCAGCCGTCTCCTCAAAGCCAAATCCTTCGGCAAAGAGTTCGTAGTCACCAACGGGGAGTTTGAACGCATGTCCTTGGCGCGCTGCGCGTTTGGCATACAAATCAAGTAGCTCAGCTGCTGTATCGCGTACCTGCTTGGCTGCTTTTTTGCGGGCCTTCTCCCATTGGCCTGAACCCAGCTGATGCAGGGGTGCTGTTTCGGGGTCGGCGCCGCTGTAACGCGCAATCACGTGCAGTTGCGACACAGGTACATAGAGCTTGCTGTGCCCCTTGTACTCAAGATGTAAGAATTCCATCTCACCGTCACCGAGATCCATATTGATGAGGCCGAGGTAACGCCCAACCCCGTGTTGCACATGTACGATGGCGTCATCAATGCGTAACTCCGCCAAATCTCGCACCATGGCATGGACGTCACTCGTGCGGGCGCGGTCTTTTTGTTGTCGTCGGGCGGGACCGGCGTGTCCTGGGTAAAGGTCACCTTCGGTGAGAACAATTAAGTTGTCGGGCGCAGAGACAAAGCCGGCGTCAAAGGGCGCCACCACCACGCCAAACCCCGTGCCAGTAAGCAAGAATTCCTGCAAAGATTCGACCGGGCTGTCTGGCGCAATGTCGTGTTCGGCCAGCATCTGCGTGATCGTTTCACGCCGACCATGTGAATCAGTGCACAACACAATGCGCTGCGTTGTTTGGCGCTGTGCCAAGCACTCGCGTAACTTTTGTAGGGAGTCATCCGCGCGCCGATTGACGCCCACATCTGGCGCCGGGGCATACACAGCCTTAGCAGTGGCGTCTTCTGACGGGTTTGGGTCGATTGGTGAAAAAGCCAGACGGCTGTAGTCTTTCAAGTGATCAAATAGTTGCTCTGGCTGCAAGAACAAGCTTTCTGGCGGCAAAACAGGGCGTTCATTGTCACTTTTTAAAAACTGGTAGCGACTTTTGGTGTCTACCCAAAATCGGCGCATGCTGGCGTCCAGATCACCTTCGGTGACACAAATGGCTTGCGCGGGCAAGTAATCAAACAGCGTTGCGGTTTTTTCAAAAAAGAGCGGCAGGTAATACTCCACACCAGCGAAGGCAATGCCGTTACCGATATCGCGATAGGGCAGCGCCCGCGAAGGATCGCCTTCGAATTGCTCACGAAATTTGGCTCTAAACTGGTTGCGTACGGCCTCGTCCATGGGAAACTCGCGTCCCGGTAATAACTGCACCTCTGGAACTGGATACAGGCTACGCTGTGTATCCACATCAAATGTTTTGATGGATTCGATTTCATTGTCAAAAAGATCAAGGCGATAAGGCAGCACCGAGCCCATAGGAAACAGATCAATGAGCCCGCCCCGGATACAGAATTCACCGGGCACGGTGACTTGGGTGACGTGGGTATAGTTCGCGAGGATCAATTGATCGCGAAGCGCGGCCTCGTTGAGCGTGTCTTTTTGTTTGAAAGAAAAGGTGTAAGCCGCCAGAAAACTCGGCGGCGCCAATCGGTAGAGGGCCGTGGTGACGGGCACCGTCAACACGTCCACCTCACCCTGGAGCAGGGCATGTAGTGTTCGTAGTCGCTCGGAAATCAGGTCTTGATGAGGCGAGAAGCTGTCATAGGGTAGTGTTTCCCAATCTGGCAGCATCCTGACGCGCAGATCGGGTTTAACCAAGGCGATTTCATGAGCCAAGCGTTGGGCCTCTAATGGATCGGCTGTCAATACCAATAGCAGTTGTTTGGCATGCTTAGCGAGATCGGCCAACATCCATGCCGGCGCAGAACCAGGCGGGTAAGGTTGTACCTGTCTTTGCCCGGGTTTTAGGCGGGCAAGCAGTGAAAAGGCGTCAGGATTTGCGACAATGGGCATAAGAATCTACAACACTAAAAACGTAATTATAAAATCCCTCAATGACATCTGCTTTCTCAACCCCAAAACCCGCTGACCAATCGCCCAAACCACCGGCGAACAGTCGCTTGCTGGCGCTCGTGCCTGCGGGCGGCGTCGGTCAGCGGGCGTTGATCTCAACGGACCAGCCGGCTAAGCAATATCGGGTTATCAATGGTAAGGCCATGTTGGTGTGGACGGTGGAGCGATTATTGGCTGACCCACGCGTGCACGCGGTTATCGTGGGTGTGCAGCCCGAGGATTCTCACGCGGCTACCTTATTTGAGGGGTATCAGTCGGTTAGCGTTACCCCAACGGCCGGGGCTAGTCGTGCGCAAACAGTGCTTCAAACGCTTGAACAGCCATCATTCGGCCCAGACGATTGGGTGTTGGTGCATGATGCGGCGCGCCCCGGACTGCCCAAGCAAGCGCTGGGTCGCCTCATTGATGCGTGCCTTTCTGCCGATCAAGGTGGTTTGCTCGCGCTCGCAGCAACCGACACCGTGAAACTAGCCGACCAAGCACAGCCCTTTCAGCAGGCTCTTCGCACACTACCCCGGGAACAGGTGTGGCTGGCACAGACACCTCAAATGTTCCCAGTGACCTTGTTGCGGCAAGTGCTACAAGATGCCCTGGCTGCCGGGCAGTCAGTGACTGACGAGGCGAGCGCCATGGAGTGGGCCGGTTATCAGCCCCTATTGATTCCAGGATCACTGAGCAACAGTAAAGTGACTTGGCCAGAAGACTTTCAGTGGATAGAGCAATGGCTATGAATAAAGTGGCAATGCGGGTGGGCCAAGGGTTTGATGTGCACCCATTGGTGCCAGGTCGCCCCTTGATTCTGGGGGGGGTCACCATTGCCCATCCCATGGGATTGAAAGGTCATTCTGATGCGGATGCGCTTTTGCATGCGATCACGGACGCTTTGCTGGGTGCGGCGGGGCTGGGGGATATTGGTCGACACTTTCCAGACAATGACCCCGCTTTTGCTGGCGCTGATAGCCGTGTGCTGCTAAGGCATGCCTATGAGAAAGTCAACGGCGCGGGCTGGCAGCTTGTCAATCTCGATGCCACCATCCACGCGCAAGCCCCGAAGATCGGGCCGTATGTGAGCAAAATGATTGAGAACATCGCCAATGACCTAAGGGTGCCCGCTGGTGCTATCAATATCAAAGGTAAAACCAACGAGTCACTTGGCTTTTTGGGCCGAGAAGAGGGTATTGCAGTTACGACGGTCGTCTTAATCGAACCACTGGGCGACTGATTGCGGTCAAATCACTGACACGCTGTCCGCGCCGGGCGCGCGGTAGGTCTAAGCGGGCAATCAGTCCGCCTCCCTCTCGTGGCAAAAGGCGCAAACGTCCACTCGCGGGGCTGAGCAATCGCTCCACAATGGATAGACCCAAACCCGCACCCGTGCCGCCCGTGCGAGCCATGTCGCCCCTAGAGAACGGCCGCATGACACGTGCCACGTCCTGCGCTGCGATACCAGGACCTCGATCTTTGACATCAACATAGATGCGATTGTTGCGTGTCTGCACATTGATCTCAATCGACGAGGGTTCGTTACCTCTCACGCCGTAGCGCCTTGCGTTTTCTATTAAATTGACCAAGCAGCGGGCAAAATCACGTTGATCCATGAGACAGTAAATCGCGCCGCCTGTCTTCAAGCTAAGTATGAGATCACCGCCTTTGGCGTGTGCTTGCTCTTCTTGCACCAAGCCTTGTACGACAGTGGTTACATCGATGGGTTTGTCAGGCAGCTGCCTCGCCGGTCGGGCGTATTCCAATAGTTGACCAATGGTGCGGTCTACTTGAGAGAGGTCTTGGTCAATGGCCCGTCGTTGTTCATCGCTCATGAGACTCATTTCAATCTCAAGGCGCATGCGTGCTAGGGGTGTGCGCAAGTCGTGCGAGATGCCTGCGAGCATTAAATTACGATCGTTTTGTGCGTGCTCGAGCTCGGTGACCATTCGATTAAAACTGGCATTGAGCTCACGAATCTCAATTGCACCGGTCTCGGGCAAGGGACTAGGGGTTTGGCCTCGTGACAGTTGCTGTGCGGCGCGCGATAGGCGAGCCAAAGGACGGTTCATGTAGCCCACAGCAACGGCTGCACCAATGAGTGACAGCAACGCGGCTGCGGCTACCCAACTGACCCATTCAGGCCCCGTGGTCAAGTAGGTTTGATCGATGTCGACCCCCATCCAATAGGCTTGGCCTTGGAGCGGGAATTGAATCCAAAGGCTGTTTTCACCGTTTAAAGCGGCGGCCATGGTCAGATCAGCCGCCAGTCCGGTGCGAACCGACTCACGCACTGCCTGCCAGTATTGGTCCTGATCTAAACCGACCGTCTGATCAGAGGGGCTTGCCAAACGCAGTTGCACATTAGGTTGAGCATCAATGGCCTGCCTTGTAGCTTCGCGTTGTTGGCTCGGTGCGTTGAGTAATGCCGCTCGGCTCACTTGAACAGACCGCACCAATTCGGCTGCTGAGCGTTCGGCACGAGGTTCAAGCTCAAGCGTATAAAACACATGCAACCAAGCCCCCAAGCTAGCCAGCATCAACAGCGCTAGCAGCAGGAACGTGCGAGCAAATAGACCTAATCGGGGCTCAGCCCTCGTCATCTGGGACAAAGACATATCCAAGTCCCCACACGGTTTGGATATAGATAGGTTTGGCGGGGTTGGGCTCGATCAGTTTGCGAAGACGCGAAATCTGAACATCTAAGCTTCGATCAAAGGCTTCGTATTCTCTGCCTCGGGCCAACTCCATGAGTTTGTCGCGCGACAAAGGGATCCTAGGTTGACGGGCAAAGACCTTCAATACAGCGAACTCACCCGTGGTGACCGGGACGTCACTCTGGTTTTTTTGTAGGGTACGTTTTGATAGGTTCAGGGTGTAGGGCCCAAACTGAAAGATCTCCGACTCGTGGCTCGGGCCGGCGGGGTGTTCGATCTTTTTATGGCGCCTCAGAACAGCATTGACCCGCGCCAGCAATTCGCGCGGATTAAAAGGTTTGGCCACGTAGTCATCAGCGCCTATCTCTAAGCCTCGAATGCGGTCCATGTCCTCTGTTTTGGCGGTCAACATGATGATGGGGGTTTGATCGCTGGCCTGACGCAATCGACGGCAAATGCTCATGCCATCTTCACCAGGCATCATGACATCCAAAACAATGAGGTCTAAGCGCTCGACGGCACGCAGTCGATCCATACTCACGGCGTCTTCGGCAGCAAAGACATGAAAGCCCTGCTCGGTTAAGTAACGCCGCAAAAGATCGCGCAGGCGGGGATCGTCATCAACCACCAAAATGTTGGCAGCCGGGCGTCTTGGGGAAGCTTTGAGCGGTTGCGACATCATCGTAATCATTCTTTTTTGTCCGGAACAGACCTATAGGACGCCGTCCTCTCGGGAAGGTTCATTACAATCATGGCATGAAACCCATTTTGGCTATTGAGACCTCGACACCTATATGTAGTATCGCCCTCTGGCAACCGCAAGCCACGCAAGCCACGCAAGCCACGCCAGCCTTATTGCACGAGCAAACCCTAGAAGCTACGTCAGGCCATGCTGAGAGTGTACTGCCGTTAATTGACGCTGTCTTGGCCCAAGCAGGCATCGACCGTTGCGCTTTGGGGCTGGTGGCCTTTGGGCAGGGGCCTGGGGCTTTCACAGGCATTCGCTTGGGATGCAGTGTGGCCCAATCGATTGCCTTTGCGTTGGACCTTCCCCTGGTAGCCGTCTGCGCCCTAGAGGCAGTGGCAACTCATTTTGCGGCCGATAGCGACGCGATTCAAATCGTTGCCTTAGACGCCCGGATGGACGAGTTGTATCTTGCCGTTTACGGACCAGGCCTTGCGACCCTGCAATCGCCCGTCCTGTTGAGCGCAGCTGATATTGATCGATTCATCACGCCACGCCTGCCTTATTGGTTGCGTAGCGCTAAAACCCAGGAACCGGCGCAGCTTGTTGGGCAGGGTTGGCAGGTGGTGTCCCGCTGTCTGTCTGCTGGCGCGATGAAGAACCTGATGACGCAACGGGTAAAGTGGCTTGACCAAGAGGCGTTGCCAACCGCCAAGGCAGTGGCTCAAGTGGCCCATCAGCGATGGCTAAGAGGGCAAACGATCACGCCTGAGCGAGCCTTGCCGCTTTATTTGCGAGACAAGGTGGCCTTTACTTCACAAGAGCGCGCACAAGGGCAGGGATTGGGCGGCAATCCAAGGGTAGCCGCTCCCGAAACAGACCTGTTGTTGCCCATGTCGAGCCGTGATTTGGCTGAGGTGGTTGAGCTTGAATTGCAGTCGCAAGCCTTCCCATGGAGTTACCGGAATTTTGAAGAGGCTCTCAACACGGGCTACCCTGCCTGGATCATTCGTCGAAATCGGGTTCTGATCGGGTTTTGTGTGGCAATGCCTACCCCGGACGAGATTCACATTTTGGTGATCGCCGTGGCTGGGGATTATCGACGCCAAGGGGTAGGGGAGATGTTGCTGAATCAAGTGATACTGGCCGGGACGATGGCGGCCATGACGCGCGTGCTATTGGAAGTGCGGCCCTCGAACGAGCGAGCGCGGCTCTTTTATCAGGGCAAAGGGTTTGAAGAAATTGGCCGCCGCAAGGGCTATTACCCCGCAGCGAAAGATCGACGCGAGGATGCTATTGTGATGGCTCGTCGGATTGGTGACTCTTAAGAGGCAGTCCATGGTTAAACAGAAATCGACGCCCACCTCGGTTCGCCAACCGGTATTGGCGGTACCGGTGTCAGCGGTCCAAAAAGCATGGCTGTCAGCCATGGGGGTAGACGTGCCCTGGATTGTGAGTGAGCCCGCACCACAAAAGAAGCCTGTTGCTGCCCAGACTGACGGCCCATCAGCCCCACCAGCGCCACCGGCCCAACTAACCAGAGCGGCTAGCCCAAACTCTTTGACAGACGCACTGGCGTTAGCCAAAGCCCAAACGGCCATCGAGGCAAAGGCAAACGCGGCTCCCGCGAAGGTTGACTTATCGGGCCTAAGCCTCGCCGCTTTACGCGAAAAAATCACGCCTTGTCGGGCCTGTGGTCTTTGTGAAAACAGAATACATGCGGTGGCGGGCGAGGGGGCAGAAGCACCAGATGTGTTGATTGTGGGAGAGGCACCTGGGGAACAAGAGGATTCTGAGGGCAGACCCTTTGTGGGACGCTCGGGCCAATTGCTTAGCAACATGTTGAAAGCGATTGGTTTAGACCGATCGAGCCAGGTTTTTATTACCAATGTGATCAAGTGCCGCCCACCCGCCAATCGGAATCCACGACAGGAAGAAATTGCCGCCTGTCTGCCTTACCTGCACCAGCAAATTGCTGTCTTGCAACCCAAGGTCGTCTTGGCCATGGGCCGATTTGCCGCCCATGCCTTGCTAAATACCAGCGAACCGTTACAGAAGCTTCGTCAACAAAACCAAGTCCTCTCCTCTGTGCCGGGTGCACCCCCTGTCGTGGTGACTTATCACCCGGCTTATCTGTTGCGACGTCCTGTCGATAAGCGACTCGCTTGGGAGGATTTGAAACGGGTCAATGCGTATTTGAATGCACACCGCTAGTGGCTAAAGGGGCCAAGGCCGTATCGATGGCTCGGTCCAGTTTGCTGACCACTTCATCGATTTGATCGTCGCTAATAATGAAAGGCGGCGCGAGTAGGACGTGATCGCCCCGTTGCCCATCGATCGTGCCACCCATGGGGTAGCAGATCAATCCCTCAGCCATGGCATTGGCCTTTATTTTTGCGTGTAGTTTTAGGCTCGGGTCAAACGGCTCTTTGGTGCTGCGGTCAGCCACCAACTCAATGCCGCGAAACAGGCCTCGGCCCCTGATGTCGCCAATATGGGGATGGTCACCAAAAGCCTGCTCAAGCGCGGCTTGCAGTTTGTGCCCTTGTTCCGTCACCCGAGCCAGTAGGTTCTGCTCGAAAATGACGTCTAGCACGGCATTGGCTGCCGCCGCGGCAATAGGATGGCCCAAGTACGTATGACCATGCTGGAAGAATCCCGAACCTGCCGCCACGGCATCGTATATTTTTTTACTTGCTAGCAAAGCGCCGATGGGCTGATAACCTGCGCCTAACCCTTTGGCAATGGTAATCATGTCGGCGCTGATGCCTTCAGCTTCGATACTGAAAAGGTGCCCGGTACGGCCCATGCCACACATCACTTCGTCAAGGATCAACAAGACACCATATTGGTCACAAATCTGCCGGATGCGTTTGAAATAACCCGGCACCGCAGCAACGGCGCCGGCGGTGGCGCCCACCACGGGCTCGGCGATAAACGCCATGACCGTTTCAGGACCAACACGTAAGATTTCGGTTTCCAGCTCGTTGGCGACCCGCTGACCATAGTCAAACTGACTCTCGTTTGCCAGCCGACCGCGATACTCAAAGCAAGGCGCAATGTGGGTGGTGTCGACCAAAAGCGGTGCAAACTGGGCGCGGCGCCATTCATTGCCGCCAGCGGCTAAAGCCCCAAGCGTGTTGCCGTGGTAGCTTTGGCGGCGTGCAATAACGCGGTGCCGCGTGGGCTCACCCACCTCCAAGAAGTATTGACGCGCCAATTTAATCGCCGCCTCAACAGCTTCAGACCCTCCGGACACCAAGTAAACCCGGTCAAGGCCAGCAGGTGCTTTCTCTATCAAACGATCGGCAAGCCGCTCGGCTGGTTCGGTTGTAAAGAAACCGGTGTGGGCAAAATCCAGTTGATCGATTTGTTGGTGTAGCGCTTGACGCACATGGGGGTCGGAATGACCGAGACAGGAGACCGCGGCGCCACCCGAACCGTCGAAGTAGCGCTTGCCATGGGTGTCGATCAGATAGCAGCCTTCACCTCTAGCGGCTGTGGGTATGGTGCCGCGCGTGGTGCGTCCAAAAATGTGGTTAGACATGGTGTTTTTCAGTTCCTGATAACGTAGACGGATTGTTTGGCGTGACGGACAATGCGCGCGGCATTGGGCCCTAAAAAATAATCTTTGAGTTCGGGACGGTGTGCGCCCAAGACAATCACCTCGACGCTGAGTTTGTCGGCCGCTTTCAACACTTCATGATAGATCCTGCCGTGCAGAACATGAGGACGCACGTTGATATTTTTCGGCACTTGGGTTTGCGCCCAGTCTTCCAAGGCATGACCTAGCCTTAGCAAGGCTTTTTCTTCATAATCGGTTTTGAAGTAGCCCGAGACCTGCGCCAGACCAAAGTCAGGCAATACCGACACCACATGCAGTGTGCCGCTCTCACTTAACAGCTCTAACGCGCCATCAAGCGCCTGCTGGCTGCTCTCAGAATCAGACAAATCTATGGCAAGCAGGATGCTATTAGGCATGAAAGTACCTTTTAAAACGCTGGCTTGGTTTGTCGCCGTCTTTGCATCATGATAACCAAACCCAAGAGCAACAAGGCGGGGATATAGAAAATTTGTTTCGGGAGACGGTCGGCTTCTAAGAGCACCTCTGTGACCTCTACCCGGGTATCCATGTAGAAATCAAAATCACCAAGGCGCGACTGGTAGTCAGATCCAAACACCGGCTCCTCTAAGTACAGGCGGTCGCCTTCGGCTTGAACCAGCAGCCCGGCTGACTGCAAGCGGCCGGTCGCGGGAGCGTCCTCAGAGACCACATGAGAGATGGTCAAGCTTGTGGCGTTACCTGTTGTAAATGATGGCCCTTGAACCACAAAACGCAAGCGCTGCCCGCTCTCTAGTTCGTCGGTAAGCATCGTCAAGCTGGTTGGCGCTTGCTGTTCGAACCGGTCTTGCACTTTATTGAGCCAAAATCCAGGGATAAACAGCGTGAAAGCGACCAACAATAGGGCGATGCTTTCCCACCACCTCGAAGGCGCCAGAAAGTAGCCTTGGGTCGCGGCCGCGAACAACAGCATGGCAATGGTTGCCACCACAAACACCGAACTGGCTTGCAATATACCTGACCCCGTTCCCAAGTCGATGCCATAGAGAATCAAGGTGGGGTCGTAAATGAATAAAAATGGCAAAGCAACGGTTCGCAACGAATAGAAAAAGGCAGTGAAGCCAGTGCGAATGGGGTCTCCGCCCGAGATGGCTGCCGCTGCAAAGCTTGCTAGCCCTACCGGCGGCGTGACATCGGCCATGATGCCAAAGTAAAAAACGAATAGGTGGGCGGCAATCAGCGGCACAATCAGACCCTCTTGCGCGCCAAGGGTCACAACCACTGAAGCCATGAGTGAAGAGACCACGATGTAATTGCTGTGGTCGGC
>Ga0163215_100545_pt1 | contig 57707 bp, 46 predicted proteins | sample SynspAceP_FD_185934 | JGI IMG/M metagenome (GOLD analysis project Ga0163215, IMG submission 185934) | Saline lake microbial communities from Ace Lake in Antarctica - Synechococcus sp. Ace-P (Hybrid Assembly) | ecosystem: Environmental > Aquatic > Non-marine Saline and Alkaline > Saline | place... | reverse complement strand
TGGCGGCTGGCGACTGGCGACTGGCGACTGGCGACTGGCGACTGGCGACTGGCGACTGGCGACTGGCGACTGGCGACTGGCGAGTCTATAGATTCGCAACAGCCAACAGCCAACAGCCAACAGCCAACAGCCAACAGCCAACAGCCAACAGCCACCAGCCACCAGCCACCAGCCACCAGCCACCAGCCACCAGCCACCAGCCACCAGCCACCAGCCAACAGCCAACAGCCACCAGCCGGGAGGATTCTCCGGCTTGAACCGCTCCTAACGCCCTCCGCCTTTCCACTGCCCTGGTTCCCACCCGCTGCGGGTCGACAAATCCACACCGCGCGAGCACGCTATCGACTCCCTCCTAAAAACTCTCTTCTCTCAAAAGTGTGACTTCATGATCGATCGTGTTCTCGTGACGGGCGGCGCCGGTTTCCTCGGTTCTCACATTTGCGAACGGCTCGTCGAGGAAGGACACGACGTGATCTGTCTCGACAATTTTTTCACTAGCCAGAAGACTAACGTTTCCCACCTACTCGATCGCCCGAATTTCGAACTGTTACGCCACGACATCACGTTGCCGATCCATCTCGAAGTCGACAAGATCTACAACATGGCTTGCCCGGCCGCACCAGGACACTACCAATACAACCCGATCAAAACGATCAAAACCAGCGTGCTCGGTTCGATCAACATGCTCGGCATCGCTAAGCGTTGCGGGGCGAGAATTTTGCAGGCCAGCACCTCGGAAGTCTACGGCGATCCCGAAGAGCATCCGCAAACCGAATCTTACCGCGGCAACGTCAACCCGATCGGCATCCGGGCCTGTTATGACGAAGGCAAACGGGTCGCCGAAACCCTGTTCATGGATTACCACCGTAGCAACGGCGTCGACACTCGCATCGTGCGAATTTTCAATACCTACGGACCACGCATGCACCCCTACGACGGACGCGTCGTTTCCAACTTCATTCGCCAAGCCCTCGTCGGGGAAGACATCACGTTGTTCGGTGACGGTTCGCAAACCCGATCGTTTTGCTATCGTAACGACCTCGTCGAGGTGATCATGCGAATGATGAACCAAGACGACTTCGTCGGCCCGGTCAATATCGGCAACCCGGAGGAGTTCACGATCCGTGAACTGGCCGAAAAAGTCATCGCGATCTCGGGCGCGAAGAGCCAATTGATCCACGCCCCGTTGCCTGCCGACGACCCCACCCGCCGGCGGCCTGACATCTCGCTCGCCAAAGAAAAGCTCGATTGGGAACCGACGATCAAACTCGACGAAGGTTTGCAAAGCACCATCGATTGGTTCAAAACGATCCGCCTCGAAGACTACCGTCCACCGACCCCGAACTACTCGTAACGTTTGAAGTACAAATATGGTTTCGTCCAGTATTATCGCCCTCGACGTCGGACAACTCGATCGTGACTGGGAGTTTCTGCTCGAAGCACTCGCGGGCGTGCTGCGGCGCGGCGGCGATGACGATTTGGCGGACCTGTTGCCGATGCCAGGAGTGAAATTTTCGGATCGCCCGACGCCTCGCGACAGCGTGCAGTTAACGCAGGCGTACTCGATCGCGTTTCAATTGTTGAGCATGGCCGAGCAAAGTTCGGCGGCCCGGTTCCGCGACCGCGTCGAACGGGAATCCGTTCACGCACCGGCGGCCGATACTGCTGATTCCGACGCGACCACCCAACGGCTACCCGCATTGTGGGCCGACAGTTTACAGGGGTTGATCGACGAGGGATGGACGTCCGCTCAAATCGCCCAACGTCTGCCCGCGATTCGCGTCGAACTCGTCCTAACGGCCCACCCGACGGAAGCCAAACGGGCGACTGTGTTGGCCCATCACCGGCGTCTGTTCGATCGGTTTCAATTACGTCAGGACCAAGACCTGCCGCCGTGGAAACACAGCGAAAACGAATCGGCGATCCAAGCCATCTTGAATGTGTTGTGGCGGACAGGCGAAATCTATCTCGACAAACCGGACCTGCAATCCGAACGTCGCAATTTGATGGATTACCTCAAACACGTGTTCCCCCGCGCCCTGCGTCCGCTCGATTTGCGATTGCGTCAGGCATGGAAAGAGGTCGGCCTCGACTCCGCCGCGATCGCCGATCCGTTGGCGTTGCCTCGGATGACGTTCGGTACCTGGGTCGGTGGCGACCGCGACGGGCACCCGCTGGTCACTCCGGAGGTCACCACCGAAACGCTGATGCAACTCCGCACCGGCGCACTCGATCTGTTGCGATCCGAACTCGTTCAGCTCGCCCGCCTGCTCAGTCTCTCGGCCTATTGGCTGCCGCCGTCGAACCAGTTCCTCTCCCAAATCGCGGCCACGGCCGATACGATGGGCGCGATCGGTCGCACCGCGATCGCTCGCAATCCGAACGAACCGTGGCGACAATTCATCAACCTGATGATCGCGAAACTACCGATCGATCAGACTAAACCCGCTGCGACCCAATCCACTTTAGCGACCCCATCCACCTCGGCAACCGCGGCGAAACCCGTCCACGACGCGCCGTGGCGATACGCGCACGCGGACGCGTTATTGGCCGATTTGCGGATTCTCTACCGCAGCATGGTGGCGGTTGACATGGCCGACACCGCCGATCACGCGGTCGCCCCGGTGATGCGAATTGCCCAAACGTTCGGGTTTCATCTCGCCGTGCTGGACATTCGGCAAAACAGCAGCAAGCACGACGCCGCGATCGAGCAACTGTTGCAGGCCGCCGGATTCCATGACACGCATTTTTCACGTTGGAACGAAGAGAAACGGGTCGCGTTTCTCGAACAGGAACTCGCCAGTTCCCGCCCGATGGTCCACCCGGATTTCTCTGCTGGCGAGGAAGCCGACGCGGTCCTCGGCGCACTACGGGTCGTCAAAGAACACTCGATGGCCCACGGCATCGACGGGCTCGGTGCGCTCATCGTCAGCATGACGCGCAATGCCTCGGACTTGCTCGCCGTGTACCTGCTCGCCCGCGAAGTCGGTTTATTGCAACCGAGCGCCGAGGGGCCGGTTTGCCCGCTGCCAGTTGTACCTTTGTTTGAAACGATCGACGACCTGGACAAATCGCCCGAGATTTACGAGCACTTCCTCAGCAACTCGATCACGCAGCGGAGCATGGCGGCGATCGCCCGCCGACGAACACTCGCGGCCGACATGAGCCACCCCGATCGAAATGGATCGAAGCAAAAGGGCAGCGAGCAACGAGGTAACACGGCGCCTGACATCGATACCGCCGCAGCGAGTGACGAGCAGAAAGTCGGCCAGGTCATGATCGGTTATTCCGACAGCAATAAGGACGGCGGGATTCTGGCCAGCTTCGTGGGACTGCGTCATGCCCAACGCCGTTTGACTCAAACGGGGCTGCGTCATGGCGTTCGGGTGCGGTTTTTCCACGGTCGCGGCGGCACCATCAGCCGCGGTGCCGGACCAACCCACCGGTTCATCAAAAGCCTGCCCGACCGCACGATCGCCGGGGATATCCGACTCACCGAGCAAGGCGAAACGATCGCTCAAAAGTACGCTCATGAACCGACCGCGATCTACAACCTCGAATTGTTCCTCGCCGGCACGACACGCAAAACGTTAATGGATTCTCGCGAAGACGACGGCCCTCACCCGCTCGAACCGACGCTCGTGCAACTCGCCGCGTGGGCGCGAACCGAGTACACCGATTTGCTCAACCGTGACGGGTTCGTCGAGTTCTTCCGCACCGCCACCCCGATCGACGCGATCGAACAAAGCCGCATCGGTTCACGTCCGTCGCGGCGAACCGGACAGCAAACCCTCGCCGATTTGCGAGCGATCCCGTGGGTGTTCAGTTGGGGGCAAGCGCGTTGCTATCTCTCGGGATGGTACGGCGTTGGCATGGCGATGTCGAAACTCAAAGCGGAGCAACCTGAACAGTTCGCTCTGTTACAAAAATCGTTACTCGATTGGGCGCCGCTGCATTACCTCATCAGCAACGTGGCGACGAGCGTTTCGGCGGTCGACATGGACGTGATGAAGGAGTACAGCGAGTTGGTCGAGGACGCGGACTTGCGTGATCGTTTCGTCTCACGCATCGAATCGGAATGGCGGTTGTCCAAATCGATGGTCGAGGAACTCTACGGCGGTCCGCTGGAAACGATGCGTCCCAACGTCGAGCGAATGATCCATCTTCGTGGCGAGGGTTTACGGTTGATGCACCGGCAACAGATTTCGTTGCTACGACGATGGCGGAGTTACAACAAGATGGGCGAACAAGTCCAAGCTGATCAGTTGTTGCCGGGATTGTTGTTGAGCGTCAACGCCATCGCCTCCGGACTCGGGACCACCGGTTAAGGATTGTCGCTCGGTACTCCGAACCGAAGGCGTGACGGAGCAATGCGCGGAAAGTTGTCGGCCCGGAGAGCCGAACGACATTCTCCGAACCGAAACCTTGGGGAGAGCGGTGTCGGGAACGTCGTCGGGAACGTCGTCGGGAACGTCGTCGATTCGGAGAGTAAAACCATATTGGTTCTGCGAACCAAAAGCGTTGCAGGAGAAATGGGTCGTAACAAGCTTTTTCAGCCCTAACGCGACCTTGATTTCGTCTTCTCTTTCGCGTCGTCAGCGCGGGTACGTTTTTGGAAATACAGTTTGATCGGGACTTCGCCGAACGGCAGGTGATCCCGAAACCAAGCAAGAATGTAACGTTGGTAATCGTTCGAGAACGCGTTCGGGTCCGTACACATCAACACGATCGTGGGCGGTTCCGTGGACACTTGCGTGCAATAGAAGATCTTCGGTCGGCGGTTCTGGAACATCGGTGGCGGGTGGACGTCCATCGCGGCCTTGACGACCCGGTTCAATTCGCCCGTCGTGACTCGCGATTTCGCTTGCGTGTACAACATCGACGCGTGATTGAGCAGCGTCTTGACGTTCTTACCCGATTGTCCGGTGATGAACGCGATCGGGGCGTAAGACAACGTCGTGAATTGGTGGCGAAGGTACTTTACCCATTTTTCGGTCGGGACCAGGCCGGCGTATTGGTCCCATTTGTTGACGACAAAGATGACCGGTTTATGGTGTTCCATGACGTAGCCGACGAGCTGTTTGTCGACCTTACTGGTTTTTTGTGCGGCGTCAAAGAACATCAGCACGACGTCGGCCCGCCGGACGCTGCGCTGAGCCCGGTGGGACGAATACCACTCCAAATCCGTTCGCACGCTTTTGCGTTTGCGCAGTCCGGGGGTGTCGATCGCGGTGAAGGTTTGACCGTCGATTTGGAAATTCACGTCGACACTGTCACGCGTCGTCCCGGCGACCTCACTGACGATCATCCGGTCGGATTCGGCGAGCGTGTTGACGAACGTGCTCTTGCCGACGTTACGGCGTCCGACGATCGTCAGTTTCATGGTCGATTCCGGCGCGATCGTTTCATCGTCGGCGGGCAATCGGTCGACGATCGCGTCCATGAGTTCGTCACGCCCACGGTTTTGCAGCGTACTGACGGGCAACAACAGCCCGCGACCGAGTTGGCGGAATTCCTCGGCGTGGATCTCTTGGTGATCCTGGTCGGCTTTGTTGACAACGAGGATGACGGGTCGCTCGACGCCGCGGAGCCGTTCGAAAACCTCGACGTCTAAAGGCATGATGCCGGTTTGGATATCGACGACGACGACGATCACGTCAGCGGAAACGATCGCCATCTCGATTTGTCGTCGCACGTCGGCGTTCAAATCGTCGGCGTCCTCGACACCCATTCCCCCGGTATCGACGAGTTCAAAATAACGCTCGTCGGTCTCGATCAGCGTGGTCATCCGATCGCGGGTGACGCCCTCGAAATCGTCGACGATGGCGAGGCGGCGGCGGGCCAGCCAATTGAACAGACTACTTTTGCCGACATTAGGCCGGCCGATGATGGCAACTTGAGGAACGGGCATGAGGGGCAGAAGCGTGGAGGGAGAAGCGTGGAGAGGAGGAGTGAAAGCGGGCCGAGTCGACAGGGCGGGCCGCGTCATAGTAGACTGCGGTTCGTGATTCCAGAATGCCTTGGAGGCAGGAACGTGACGAAAACCCCCTTTTTGATTAGTATTTTGAGCCCCTCACCGACTGACGGAGCGAGATTGCCACCCGGTGATGCGGTGCCCGACGATGCGTGGACGGCCGAACAGGTTCTCGATGGGGCGGGCGAGTTGTTGGCCCATTTGGCTCGCAGTGGGATCCGGTTCGTGCCCCAGAGCACGCCGTCGGGTGTCGAGCAGTGGGCCGAATCGTTCGCGGGGTCGGGTTCGGAAGAAGTTTCGGAGGCCGAATTGCTCGTGCCGGCATCGGCTCCGGTTTCGCCGGTTGCTCCCGCTCTCGTTGCTCCCGCTCCCGTTGCTCCCGCTCCCGTTGCTCCCGCTCCCGTTGCAGTCCTCTCAACGACGGGGATGAGCGAACCGTACACCGATCCGCCGCTGCCCGTCGCCGAACGTGCGGTTCGATTGGCGGCTTTGGCGCAAACCGTCGCCGGCTGCACCCAGTGCAAAGCGTTGGCGGGGTGCCGGACGCAAACGGTTTTCGGCGAAGGCAGCCCGCAACCTCGATTCGTCTTCCTCGGCGAGGCACCGGGGGCAGAGGAGGACAAAACGGGACGCCCGTTCGTTGACAAAGCCGGGCAATTGCTAACCAAAATGATCGAAGCGATGCGTCTCAAACGGGAGGACGTTTATCTGCTCAATACCGTCAAATGCCGCCCGCCAGGCAAACGGAATCCGGAACAGGACGAGATCGCGAATTGCCGCCCGTTTTTCGAATCCCAACTCGAACTGCTGCGCCCGGAGTACATCGTTTGTCTCGGCGCGGTCAGTTCACACGCGTTGCTCAATACAAAATTATCGATCGGACAGTTGCGGCATCAGTTTCACCAATACCGCGAGAGCAAAGTGATGGTGATCTATCATCCGGTCTATTTGGATCGACATCCGGACGCGAAACGGGCGGCCTGGACGGACCTGCAAATACTGATGAAGGACGCCGGTTTGTGATTCGAGTACATTGGTCGTTTCCTAGGTCGCACGCGGCGATCACGGGCGACCGATCCCCACCTTGAAAACCCCAGCATGAAAACCTGCCTCTCTCGTATCTCCCCCGCCCTGTGTTGGATCGCGGCGACGTGCGTCTTGGCGATGCCATCCGTTTCCGCCGACGATCACCTCGTGTTCGAACCACCATCCGACATTGCCAACGGAAAGCACGTCGTTCTGGTGGCTGGTGACGAGGAGTATCGCACGGAGGAATCCTGTCCGATGTTCGCAAAAATCCTCAGCCAACATCACGGATTCAAATGCACGGTGTTGTTCCCGATCGACAAGGAAACCGGTGTCATCAATCCCTACGAGAGCAGCAACATCCCGGGCACGGCCGCGCTCGACGACGCGGATTTGTTCATCCTGACGACTCGGTTCCGGTTGTTGCCGGATGAGCAAATGCGACCGATTTTCGATTACCTCCGCGCGGGCAAACCGTTGATCGGATACCGAACGGCGACGCACGCGTTCAAAGGCGGCGGGTACGGCGGATTCGATTGGCGTAATTTTGGCGTGAAGATTCTCGGCGAGAATTGGCACAGCCACCACGGCAAACACAAATCCGAGGGTGCTCGCGGTTTGATTGTCGAAACCAACGCCGAGCACCCGATCTTGCGCGGCGTCGAGGACGTTTACGCCCCGTCGGACGTTTACGGCGTCGTGCGTCTCGACGAAGACAACGCGACGGTGCTGCTGCGTGGTCAGATCGTGCAACATCTCGACCCGGCGGCGCCGCCGGTGACGGACGGTCGCAACGATCCGATGATGGCGTTCGCGTGGTTGAAACCGTACACGATGCCGGCCGGAAAAGACGGCGAGGCGGGTGAAATGGGACAAACGTTTGTGACGACGGCTGGCGGTTCGGTCGATTTCCGTAACGAGGATTTGCGGCGTTTGATCGTCAACGCGTCGTTGTTCTTGACGGGCGAGGAAGTTCCCGAGAGCGCCGACGTGAGTTTCGTCGACCCGTACGAGCCGTCGTTTTTCGGTTTTCTCAACAGCGATTATTTCCGCGAGCGGGCGATGAGAGTCGAAGATTTCAAGTTAGGTTCATCGGCCACGACGAGCGAACTTCCGGCCAAGACGACGCCTCGTTAGGTGGCACGCGCTCTACTAACCAGGTTCGGGGAATTCATTGCGTCTAACCCAATTAACCGTTTGGACGTTAGCCTGGGTTCAACGTGAGAACCGTGGCTAACGCCAAAACGGCGAATAAACCGAAACACTTTCCCGAACCTGCTTAGCTCGGAGGTCGTGGGCCTCTGATCTGTTCCCCGACCGTGGTCGAGCGGGAAAAGACAACTCCCGTCACGCTTTCGGTTATTCTAAAGCGATCAACTCGACTTTGTTGCCAATCGGCCCAAGCTGTTTTCATGACGCCACCCCACCCCGCGCCGACGATGTCGCGTCGGATCGTGTTCGCGATCCTCGCCGTCGCCTGCGCCCACTCACCGCATTCCGCGTCGGCGTCCGAACCGTTCACCCCCGACCACGACGGATACCGCCAACACGTCGCACCTCTCCTACAAACGTTTTGCCTCGATTGCCACGGGGCGAGTACTCAAGAAGGCGAGTTCCGGGTCGATACGATGTTGCCCGCGTCGATGGCCGATCGAGCCGCCACGATGCGGTGGTCCGAAGTCGTCAACGTGCTCAACTCGCACGAGATGCCGCCCGAGGAATCCCCGCAACCCGGTGCCGATGACGTCGCCGCGCTCGTGGATTGGGTGACGGCGGAAATGAAACGGGCCGAGCACTTCCATCGCTCCACCGACATCGTGCTCCGACGACTCAACCGGTCCGAATACCAAAACACGATCCGCGATCTCATCGGCATCGATTTCGACGTGTCCGTGTTCCCCGAGGACGCCTCTGCGGGCGGGTTTGATAACAACGGCACCGCGCTTTCGGTTTCCCCCATGCAGATCGAAACCTACCTGCGTGCCGCTCGCGAGATTCTCGATACCGCGATCGTGACCGGCGATCGGCCTGAGAGAATTCGGTGGCGTTTCGAACCGGAATCCGGCGACAGTGATCGCAATCGGGTTCGCTACGGCGATAACAACGTGATCGTCAACGGCGGTCAAAACCCGGTCCTCGGCAACGGTCGTTTGATTACGAAAGACCAATGGAACAAAAAGATCAACGCCCGCGATTTCAAAGTCGACGTCGGGGGGCCGTACATCATTCGAATGCGAGTCGGCGGCATCACTCCCGATCACGAATCCACCCGCGCGAAACTGAAACAACTCTTCCAGGCGAATTTCGATCGACGCATGGCGGAGAAACCAGACGATGCACGGGGGCACCAGTACAACCTCGACCGCGGATTCGAACACGCCGATGAATCATGGACGTACCGGTTCGGCCCACCGCGAGTCCGTGTGACGGTGCATCAAGGCGGACAACCCGTCGTGATCGGCGAAACCGACGTGACGGGCGTAGCGGATGCAGCGGGCGGTGCTGGCGATATGCAAACCATCGAAATGCCAGTCCGGATGGAGACCGAGAAATCCGGCATCACGTTGCAAAACAGCTACATGCTACGGCGGGTCGTCGAGGACATCTCGATCTATGGCGACGAGGAGTTCCCGCGCCCGGCGCTGCTCGTCGATTGGTTCGAAATCGAAGGGCCGGTCTTTGACGCTTGGCCGCCCCAATCGCATCAACGGTTGCTGCCCGAACCGGTACCGGATTCCGAGCGCGAACAACGAGAATACGCCGGTCGGGTTCTGCGATCTTTTTTGCCTCGTGCTTATCGTCGCGACGTGACGCCCGAGGAAATCGATGCCAAGTTATCGCTCTACGACACCGCGAAAGCACAAACCGGTGATTTTACCGAGTCGATCAAAATCGCGTTGACGGCAGCGTTGGTTTCGCCGAACTTTTTGTATCTTGCGGAACCGGCGAGCGATTCCGAGAATGATCAAAAGCTAACCGGCGCCGAACTCGCTTCACGCTTGTCGTATTTCCTGTGGTCGACGATGCCCGATGAAGCGTTGATGCGGTCGGCTCGCGACGGGCAGTTGTCCGATCCGCAAGCTCGCGGCGAACAGATCGACCGCATGCTCGCCGATCCGAAGAGCGACACGTTGTCCGAGAACTTTGCCGCCCAGTGGTTAGGGTTGCGAGAGATCGGTAGCAACCCGCCCGCCGAAGATCGGTTCCCACGCTACGACGATCACCTGGAAGAATCATTGGCCCGCGAAACGAAGGCGTTCTTTCGCCAGGTGTTGGAACATGACCTGCCGCTAACAGATTTCCTCGATTCCGATTTCGCGATGCTCAACGAACGACTGGCCCGGTACTACGAAATCGAGAGCGCAGAGAACAACGAGCCGATCCAAGGCGATCAGATGCGGCGTGTGGCACTGCGTCCGGAATCGCATCGCGGTGGTGTGTTGACTCATGCGTCGGTGTTGACGATCACGAGTAACGGCACCCGGACGACGCCGGTGCGGCGCGGCACCTGGATATTGAAAACGCTGCTCGACGCCGACCCAGGGTTGCCCGTCGCCAACGCGGGCGAGATCGCGCCGAAGGTGCCGGGGATCGACAAAGCGACCGTGCGACAACGACTCGAAATCCATCGCGATCTGCCCCAGTGTGCCCGCTGTCACGACCGCATCGACCCGCTCGGTTTTGCATTGGAAAATTTTGATGCTGCCGGCCGCTGGCGGACGCGAGAAGGATTCGGCTACCAAGGTCGTGTCGGCGACAACGATCCCCTGATTGATGCGTCAGGAAAACTGCCCGATGGGACCGAGATCGATGGCATCGTGGGACTCAAACAAGCCCTGCTGAGTCGCCGTGATGCACTGCACCGGGCGATGGTGAAAAAGATGTTCGCCTACGCACTCGGACGCGAGATGACGCTCGTCGATACCGCCGACATCGACCGCGTCGTCGCGATGATTTCGAGTGACCCTGATTCCCTGCCTCAACAAAAACCTGTCCTTCAACAAAATTCAGCCCCTCAACAAAATCCTGCCCCTCAACAAAATCCTGCCCGTCACGATAACTTGCGAACGATGATTCGTGGGATCGTTACCAGCGAAGCTTTCGAGAAACGATAATGCCGTCCCGATCCATTCCCCATTCGTACTCACCGTTTCGATTGTCGCGTCGGCATCTGTTGCGTGGCCTCGGTGTGTCGCTGACGCTACCGTTGCTCGATGCGATGGATACGAGCAACACGGCCCACGCGGCGCCGTCGAAATTTCGTCCGCTGCCGCAATCCGACGGTGCTCATCCGCGGGTGATTTTCTGTTACGTTCCCAACGGCGTGAACATCACGCAGTGGGTGCCGAAGGACACCGGCGTCGACTACACATTATCGCCGACGTTGGAAACACTCGCCGATCACCGATCGAACTTCACCGTGTTCTCAGGGTTAGGGCATCCGGCGTCCGACGGTGGGCACGCTGGCGCGGACACCTGGTTGACTGGCGCGGACCTCGATGCGGTGGCGGGTAAGGATTACCAGAACACGCAATCGGCCGACCAGGTGATCGCGGAGCTGCATGGGTCGCAAACCCGGTTTCCATCGTTGCAATTGTCCGATCAATCCGGCACCGGCTCGGCACTGCATTCTCACACGCTGTCGTTCGATCGCAACGGCACACCGCTGCCGGCGGAGAATTCACCACGGCGACTTTTTGAGCGCTTATTTGTTCCGGAAAACCAATCCGATCGTGCGGCGACGTTGCAACGGTATGCGCTGCGTCGTTCGATCCTCGACGACGTGCTCGATGAAACCCGGCGGTTGGGCAAACGGTTAGGGAAAGCCGATCGCGAAAAATTGGCCCAGTATTACCAATCTGTTCGCGAGACCGAGACGCGGGTGGAGCGTTTGGTCGATTGGGTCGACGTGCCCAAACCGGAGGTCGACAACACGGACTTGCAACTCGACAGCCAATCACGCAACGCTCACGACCGACCGATGTGGATCGATGTGATGATGGAGCTGAGTTACCTCGCGATGTTGACCGACACGACGCGGGTGATTTCGTTCGAGTGGTCACGGGAGGCGGGCGGTTTCGGCGGCGGGGGCGAGAACCATCACGAGTTATCACATCACGGCGGCGACGCGGGGATGCTACAAAAACTCGCGGCGATCGACCGGTTTCATTTGACGCGGTTGAACCGATTCATGGATTTCCTCAACGCGACCGGCGAGGGCGGCGGATCGATGTTAGACAACACGATCGTCGTTTTCGGTTCGGGAATGAACAGCGGCGAGGGCGGCGAGCATTCGCCGAAGAATTTGCCGTTATTGATCGCCGGCGGATCGTCGCTCGGGGTCCGTCACGCCGGCCACGTCCGACACAACATCGACGATCATCCACCGTTGTCGAACCTGTTGTTGTCGGTGATCCAAAAGACCGGCGTGGAAACCGAGCGCTTCGCAGATTCCACTAGTACGCTAGGCTTTTAGCTTGGTCCGTACGTCAGGCTTTCTAGCCTGACCCACGCGGATGTCAGCCTGGAAAGGCTGACGTACCGGAGCGACGTAGGCCGGATCAAGCCGATCCGGGAATCCCCTGAATCGAGCACTAGCGTGGTTTCTTCTTCCCTCCGCCTTGCGGCACGATCTCAACCGCGTCGGACGGAATCGCCGCCTCTTCACCCGGTGGTGTCGTCGGGGTCAAACGCGTGATGAAAAAGTTTCGATAGCGGACTTCCATCGCCGGTCCCACGTGGACTTGCACGCCGATTTTGCCCGATAACCGACGCCCCACCGGATCGAGGTCGAGATGGTCGGCGGTCAATTGGTCGTCGATCCAGTGTTGGTGATGGTTGCCGCGAACGATCACCCGGTATTGATGCCACTGCTCCGGCGCGAACACCGGCGGCGGTGAGGAGGCGTCCGGCAGCACCCATCCCTGGCCGGTTTTGTCTGTGATTACGGATTCACCGGTGTGGCACAGAATCCGCCGTCCGCGTTCTTCGTACAGCATGCCGTTGTACTTCGGCACCGCCGCGACGACGTCACATTGGTACCCCGTCATCACGTCCGGGCCGACGTCGTCCAGCACGACGCTGCGGTATTGCAGTCCGCTGTTGCCCCGCCCGCTGATCCAAACGTCGACCTTCATTTCGAAATCCTCGACCGGCGCGATTTTCGAAACGAGGAACCGGTTTTGTTTCAGCGACCCGTCGGCGGTCCCGATCAACGTCCCCTCCTCGACCCGCCAATCCGCGATCGCCCCGGTCCAGGCGTCGGCGAGGTCCGGGGTGATCAGCGATTCACTGCCCGGTGGCAAATCGCGTGTCGGAGCCGTTTCGGCGGCCTCATTGCCTGCCGCCACCTCGACCGCCTGAGCGTTGGTCGAAAACAACGGAGCGAGCGGAACAAAACCGAGTGCGACCCACGCGATCAGCGAGCGGCCAAAGTGATGAGCCCCAGCTTGATGAGCCCCAGCTTGTTGAGCCCCAGCGTGAGGCGACAGGGGAGTACGAAAAAACGTTTTCATGGAGGAAGCAAGGTTGAAAGCGGAGGGCATACGGCGTAAGAAAGACGGATAAAGTAGCACATCCTCGGTCGACTCGTTCAATCGCCCCCTTTCGCAACTCGTCAAACGCGCGATAATCCTGCGACAAGTGCACAACCGGTCTGTGCGAGCCTTCCCCCGTTTTCCCTTGAAACCGATTAACGATCTATGCCTGGAACCGAACGACGTCGCGAAATCAGCCGTGTCCGTGCCCGCCGCAAAAAAACCATCAAACTGCTTAACCGTGTCAAAGCCGGCACGATGGAGAAAACCGAAGCGGCACGGAAACTCCGCCGCATGACGCCGGGCGCCGACGTCATCATCCAGCGTGAAGGCCTCGCGTAAGCAACGTCGTTCAGGCCGCCAGCCTGGTCCGTACGTCAGGCTTTCTAGCCTGACACACACGGATGCCAGCCTGGTCCGTACGTCAGGCTTTCCAGCCTGACACACACGGATGCCAGCCTGGTCCGTACGTCAGGCTTTCTAGCCTGACACACACGGATGTCAGCCTGGTCCGTACGTCAGGCTTTCTAGCCTGACACACACGGATGTCAGCCTAGAAAGGCTAACGTACGTCAGGCTTTCCAGCCTGACACATACGGATGTCAGCCTGGAAAGGCTGACGTACGTTCGGAGCAGCCTGCACCACGTGCCGCGGACATCACCCTGCGGCATTGTTTTTTTTGATGAACCCACCGCGACGAGCCCGCGTAGTTCCAGCCAAAACCAATTCGCCCCTTTCCCTCCATCCCTTTTCGGATTTTTGACTCGATGGCAGAAACTGCAAGCCAACCCGATTCGCCGACGATCATGATCGAAGCGGTCGGGTTGAGTAAATTCTACGGCCCGTTCGCGGCGGCCCGGGAAGTCTCGTTCACGGTCAAGAAAGGCGAACTCGTCGCGTTCCTCGGCCCCAACGGGGCGGGCAAGTCCACGACCATGAAAATGCTGACCGGGTACATCGCCCCCAGCGAAGGGCACGCGAAAATCGCCGGCCATAACATGATGGACGACCGCATCGCGGGCAGCCGGCGACTCGGCTACCTCCCCGAGAACGGACCGCTCTACCCGGAAATGACCCCGCTGGGCATGTTGGAATTCTTCGCCGAAGCACGCGGCCTCTCCCGAGCGACCAAGAAAAACCAAATCGAAAAGGTCATCGAGATCTGTGACCTCAGTTCGGTCATCTACAAACCGATCAGCAAACTGTCCAAAGGTTTCAAACAACGCGTCGGCATGAGCCAAGCCCTGTTGCACGAGCCCGACGTGTTAATCCTCGACGAACCGACCGCTGGTTTGGACCCGAACCAAATCCGAGGCGTCCGGCGAACGATGCGGAAACTCAGCGAAACGAAGACCATTTTGTTGTCGACCCACATTCTGCAAGAAGTCGAAGCGATGGCCGATCGGGTCATCCTGATCAACGAAGGCCGCAAGGTTTACGACGGCGATGTGGACGGTTTGCGGGCCGCCGGCGGCGGCGACGTCAACCAAGCCTTCCATCAACTCACCGGACACAGCGAATTGTAGAGCAACAGTCACGCTGTTCCCCCTGTTCTTTCCCACACACTCCGTCCCCTGTTCGTCAGCCCTCCCATGGCACTCACTTTCGTCACGACATCTCTGCTCACCGTCCTGTTGTACGACATCATCTTTTTGGTGTTCCTACTGCTCGTCGTGCTGTTGCTCGCCTCGACCAAACGGGCGGCGTTCGCGGTGATGAAACGCAACTTCATCGGTTACTTCAGCAACCCGACCGGTTACGTGTTCTTGTGCATCTTTGTGTTCTTGACGTCAGTGGCCGCGTTTTGGCCGTATGAGTTCTTCAACTCCAACCTCGCCACGCTCGACCAACTCAACTACTGGTTCCCGATGATCATGCTGGTGTTCATCCCCGCGATCACGATGAGCATTTGGGCGGAGGAAAAACGCCAAGGCACTGACGAGTTGCTACTGACGTTGCCCGCTAGCGATTTCGATATTGTGATCGGCAAATACATGGCCGCCGCCGCGATCTTCACCGCCTCGTTGTTGTTCAGCCAACTGAGCACGTTCACCACGCTCGCGATCCTGACCGAAGGGTCGCTCGACATCGGATTGATCTTCACGACCTACCTCGGTTATTGGTTCGTCGGCCTCGCGATGATCGCGATCGGCATGATCGCCTCGTTTTTGACCGGTAATTTGACCGTCGGTTTCGTGCTCGGTGCGTTGTTCAACGCCCCGCTCGCGTTCGCCTCGTTGGCCGATTCGGTCAGTCCGAGCCGGAAGTTCGCCGAATGGGTTCAAAACAGCGGCATCGCTCGCCCGTTCGATGATTTCGGACGCGGCGTGATCAGTTCCTCCTCCACCGTTTACTTCGTCCTCGTCTCCGCCGTCGCGTTGTACGTCTGCATGATTTTGATTGGACGTCGCCACTGGACCGGCGGCAAAGACGGCAACCAAATGGCGTGGCACTACGTCGCCCGCGCCATCGCGTTGGTGCTGTTCACGATCGGTGCGGTGATGTTCTTCCGCAGCCAAGAGTTCGCCCGCGCCGACATGACCGAGGGCAAGGTCAGCTCGCTCGCCGACGCGACGAAGAAATTGATCCGCAACCTCGACGACGATCGACCGATCGTGATCGATGCGTTCATCAGCGACGAGGTTCCCGAACTCTACGCCCAAACGCGTTACGAACTCATCAACCTGCTCAAAGAGTTTCGCGCCGAAGCCGCCAAACGTGACCGCACGATCGAAATCAATTTGTACGATGGGATCGATTTGAACAGTGAGGACGCCGCACTCGCGGCGGAGCGTTTCGGCATCGAACCGGTGACGCGAACGTTCCGCGAGAAAGGCACCTACACGCAAAAACAATTGATCCTCGGTGCCGCGTTCCGCTCGGGACTCGAAAAAGTCACCGTGCCAATTTTCGAATACGGCATCCCGGTCGAGTACGAACTCGTCCGCTCGATCAACACCGTCGCTAGCGGCGATCGCAAACGGCTCGGCATCGTCAACACCGACGCGAACCTGATGGGCGGCGTCTCGATGGCCGGCACGCAAATGCAACGTATTGAGAAACACCCGCTGATTGATGAACTCGCGAAGCAATACGAAGTCGAGGAAGTCGACCTGACCGCGCCGGTCTCACCGGACATGTACGACGCCTTGCTCGTCGTGCAACCCTCGTCGCTCGACCCGCAAGCGTTCGACCGGCTCGTTTCGGCAATCCAAGCGGGCGTGCCGACGGCGATCTTCGAAGACCCACGCCCCGTCGGCGCCTCGTACATCACCGCCACCGGCGACCCGAAGCAAGCCAGCGGCGGGTTCATGGGAATGGGCGGCGGCGGACCGCAACCTAAAGGCGACATCCGACGACTGTGGGACGTCCTCGAAGTCAACGTGCCCGGATCGCCAGCCGCTCAGGGCATGTACACCCCCGAACTCGCATGGCAACAGCACAACCCCTACCCGGCACTCGAAGCCGCCAACGAATTATGGTTGTTCATCGACGAGGCCCTCGCCGCTGACCCAGGCCAATCGCTCAGCGACGACAGCCCGATCACCGAGGGATTGACCCAAGTCCTCGCAATCCTCGCCGGTGCCATCGAAGCCAAACAGGGCGGACAACTCAAACACACGCCGCTGTTGACGACCGGCCCGGTTTCGGGAACGCTCGACGCAAACGCCGTCTCGCAAATCCTCAGTGGATCGGCAACGCTCGCCCAAGAGATCCAATCCATCAGCCCGCTGATGCCGATCGCGATGGCGATCGAAGGTGCCGGGGCAAAATCAAATGATTCGTCTGACACCGATGAGACAACGACGGACCAGTCCAATGCCGCAATGTCGGGTGCGAGTCCGATCAAAGTGGTTTACGTTTGCGACACCGACATCATCCTGCCGGAGTTCTTGATTATCCGCGCCGACCCGCAACAAATGGAACTGAAACTGCAGTTGCAGAACGTCACGTTCGCTCTGAACTCGATCGACTGGTTGACTGGGGAAACCAGTTTCATTGATGTGCGGAATCACGAGATGAACTTCGCCAGCCTGAAGATGATTGACGCTCGGCGTGAAAGTGCGACCGCCCAAGTCCGCAGCCGCAGCCGTGAGTTCCAAAAAGAATTCGATCAAACGATCCGCGATGGGCAGGAGAAGATCGACAAAGAACTTCAATCGCTGCGTGAGGAAGTCGAGAAATTGCAGGAAGGTCGTGAGGACGGCAAAGTCCCCCAGAGCGTTTTGCAAGAAAAAGTCACTGCGTTCCAAATTAAACAGGAAAACCAACAGCGCATGTTGGCGGTTCAACGCGAACGAATGGAACGCGAGCGAGACAAGAAAATCGCCGATGTCCGACGTGAGGCCGAACAGGACGTGACCGCGATTCAGAACCAGGTTAAGACACTCGCCGTTGCGTTGCCCTGTTTCCCACCCTTGATCGTCGGCATCATGGTGTTCGCATCACGACGTCTACGTGAACGCGAAAACATCAGTAAGAGTCGTCTGAAATAAAAACCCGACGCGTATGTAGCCTGACTCTCCGAGTCGGGCCAAAAAAAGAAAGCAACACTCGACTCACAGAGTCGAGCTACCCAAAAGCCAAAATCCAACCACAAAACCTCCTAGCTAAAGACGATCCAAAGTGAACGAAGGACAAAAAACGGGACTGTTCTGTCTGATCGGTGCGGCCATGTTGGCGCTCGGTTCATTCGTCGCATGGCCCACGTCACAGCGGGACGAAATCGACGACATCGCGGGCAAGGAACTCTTCGAGAGTTTCAAAGATCCGCTCGTCGCATCGAGCCTGAAAATGGTCACCTTTGACGAGAGTCAAGGCAAGATTGACACGTTCGAGGTCCGCCGTGATCGTGAATCCGGCGTGTGGTCGATCCCGTCCCGCAAAGGCTACCCCGCCGACGCCGTGGAGCAGATGAAGAACGCCGCCAACGCGTTCGTCGGTCTCCGCGTCCTCGACGTCCAAACTCAAAACGCGGAAGACCACGAAGCACTCGGTGTCGTCGAACCTAAACTCGAATCTCTCGAGGTCGGTGACGTCGGCGTCGGTCGGCTCGTGACGTTCCGTGACGAAGCACAAAAAGACCTGGCCTCCCTGATCATCGGCAAACCAGCCAAAGGTCCGGACGGACGTTGGTACGTCCGCAAACCCGGCCAAGACCCGGTCTACGTCGTCGAACTCGATAACAACGCGTTGTCCACGAAGTTCCAAAACTGGATCGAAGACGATCTCTTGCAACTCAGCAGTATCGATATCAAATCGATGCGAATCGAAGACTACGCCGCGACGGTATCCGGACGCGGGTTCGCGCTCGATCGTAATTACACCGCCGAGGTCGTTGCCGACGGCAGCGATTGGCGGATCGAGAAGTTGCTCGAATATCCGTCCGACGATTCCACGGCCGAACCCGTTGCCGTGGCGATCGACCCGACCCAAATCGTCAACAAAGAAAAACTCAACGACATCAAAAACGCGCTCGATGAGTTGACCATCGTCGACGTCGTTCGCAAACCTGATGGCATGAGTGCCAACTTGCGTGCCGACAAAAATCTGGTTTCGGACAACGAAGCCGTCGCTTCGCTCATGGAACGCGGGTTCCTGCCTGTGCAATCCGGTGCCAACGGACCGGTTGAATTGTATTCCGCCAATGGCGAACTCAACGTCACACTCAACGACGGTGTCGAGTACGTGTTGCGTTTCGGTAACGTCTCCGGGCTCGCCGACGAGGACGACAACGAATCCGAGGAGGGCGACGATTCGACCGTCTCCTCGTCTACCGCCGTGAATCGTTATTTGCTCGTCACCGCCCGCGTCGACGAAGACCAATTCCCTGCACCGGAGTTGAAACCCGTCCCCCAAACCGTCGAAGAACTCACCGCGATGTTAGGTGCCGGTGCCGAACCGGAAACGCCAGAGCCGGAAATGCCAGAATCGGAAACACCAGAGCCGGAAATGCCAGAATCGGAAACGCCAGAGCCGGAAATGCCAGAATCGGAAACACCCGCCACAGAAACTCCCAAAGCCGAAGCTCCTGAGAAGACTCCAGAGGAAATGAAGGAAGAACCGGCTGCGAAAGAGACCGAGAAGGAAATGACCGAGGAAGTGAAGGAGACTCCCGAGTCGACCGCACCGGCAGAAGAAACCAAGCCTGCCGAGGAGACGAAGCCGAGCGAGGAAGCCAAGCCTGCGGAAGAGATGAAGCCGGAAGAGACTCCTGCCGAAGATGTTCTCACCGAGGAGACTCCTGCCGCGGAAGAAAAACCTGCCATGGAAGAGAAACCGGCATCCGAAGAGAAGGCAGCGGTCGAAGACAAGCCGACCGCCGAAGAGAAGTCGAAAGCGGACGAAAAACCGGCAACAGAAGAGAAACCTGCGACCGACGAACCCGCTGTGGAGGAAGTCGAAGTCGAAGGCAGTGGTGAGGCGACCGGCGAAGGCCAAGGCAAATTGCAAACCGACGCCGAAGCACCTGCCGGAGAAGAATCCGATGCGGAAGAATCCGACGAACTCAAGTTTTCTGATTTGACACAAGAAGAGAAACTCGAACGGCTCGAAGCCGAACAGGAAAAGGTTCTCAAGGAGAACACCCGCATGCTCGACGCTCGTAAAGACCGCCTCAACGCGGCCAAGCGACGCGTCAGCGATCTCAACGCCCGGTTCGCCGATTGGTACTACGTGATCCCCGAGACCACGTACAGTGAACTGCGAGTCAGCCGCGACGAGTTGATGACCGCTCCTGAATCTGAAGACGATGCCGCCCTCCGCCCCGCCGGACCCGGTGTCCCCAGCGGATTTTCACCCATGCAAATCCCCGGCCTGAACCCGCCCCGATAAAGCGGACCTCCAACGCTGATTGTAGGTCAATTGTCTCAATTGACCCCAGACGCATTCGAGCTTCGCTCGAACAGTCGTTCCCTCCGAAACCCGTCGCCTACGGGGACGGGGGACGATTGAGACAATTGTCCTACATACCACATGCCCAACCGACGTTGATCCTGAAATTTTCTCGCACGGCACGAAACGTGTCCTAAACTAGAGCGAGTTAGGTTCTTCTCTTTTCTTTTGCAGGTGGCAAAATGCTTGGTTTTCATGTTCGCCGTCTCGGTCCCTTGCTCGCGATTCTGATCGTGGGTTCGCTTGCCCAGGCTCAGCATCATTCCAACGGTTACCACCGTTCGCACGGTCATTCCGTTCGCCCGCATTCCGTGGCACCTCGGCAACATTCCCGGCACTCTTCCCCGGTGCAGCAAGGTGGCTATCGGGGTGGCCTCACGATCGCACCGGGTACCGACATGAGCTATCACGCAGTGCCCTATTACGGGTTCGGGTATGCACTGGACCCGTACCGTGGCGGCAGTTTCCGAGCACCGGACCTGCACGACGACCCATTCTTCCGTGCCCAGCACAAATTCGACAGCCATTTCCCCGGACGCTATCGAAGCGGTTCGCGGTTGCAGTTCCGGCACTCAGGCCGCTGAACCGTTGACCCGCTTTCGTTCGATTCGACTTGCGAAACCAACGAAGAAAGAACCGTCCTGGATTTCTTCCCAGTCCGTACGTCAGCCTTTCCAGGCTGACACTCTCACTCGTGGAGTCAGCCTAGAAAGGCTGACGTAACTTTGTTTCGGGACAGTTCCTATTGGAACGTTTCACCCGCTTCGATTCCGCTTAAACGGTCGTAACAAACCGCCATTCGTTCGTGGTCATCGAAACTTTCAAAGATGCAAATCAATCGCCACAGGCAACAGGGGCAGTCCAAATCAACTCGCTGTGGCGTGACGACTTGGCGAACCGTGTCATAGGCTTCTTTAATTTGATCCATGCGAATCATGATCGTTGCCGCAGTCACTCGGAACTCGGTTGCCGAGGGAGCTAATTCAATCGCTCGCTCGACGGACTGCAGACACGTTTCCGGCGATTCGCCGAGCACCGACTGGATCGCCGACAACGCATGCCAAAGCAGTGCGTTGTCAGGATCCGCCTTGACCGCATCCCAGATCACGATAGCGGAGAGTTCGGGGCGATTGAGTTTCAATAGGTCGCGTGCAACGACTCGCAGCATTCCCGTTTCGAGTCGCCCCGAGATGCCGAGACAATGCAGCACTTCCGCTGCATCGTTTTTGCGTCCAATCGCGGTGTACTGGATTGCCAAAGTGCGTGCAGACCAAATCTCCAGTGATGTGAGGATGCTGGCACGTTCCAGGTATTGAACTGATAAATTCGGTCGACCAGCCTTGGCTTCCAGCAATCCCCGCAACTCCCAAGCACCCCCATGGTCCTCGTGAAATCTGCAAATTTGATCGAGGATCGCAAGGGATCCATCCAAATCGCCATCCGACAAAAGTAGGGTCAGATCGCAGTACAGTTCGACTGCCGTTTTTGAGTTGTCATTCGTCATCTGTCGCCGTTGTCCAAGTAAAAGTTGATGAACTGAGATCGCCGTCAGCGGCAATTCCAGTGCAACCTCTGCGTGGCTGGCTACAGCATCCGTGCGTCGAATCAAAAACGAACGAAGTGATGGCTGGCTGCGTCGAATGCAGTTGCTATTGAGAAAGGTTCTCATTAAATTATGGTTTTGACCCGTTCGTGTCAATAACCAAGCGTTCAAAGCTGCCGAACATCCATTATCCGGAAAAAATGGGCGATTGCCGGAAAATTCCGGATTACCCTCACAACCGATACAGTTTAACCCGATATCATGGGTACACGTCGACACGCCGCCCTCAATTGGCTCGAGTGTCTGCCTAGCCAGCCAAAAGCTGTTCGAGCGAGCGATCGTTTGGAGCGGTAAGTAGCCAGCCAACGTGATTTTTCACACCGGCGCGCTGGCCTAGCACGCATCTATCTGGGCCAGTCGCGTCTCTGTGATTTTTTCAATCCAAAGACGCTCGACTTTCTTCCACCCCGACAATCTGGCTTTTCCCCTCGTGAAGACGCAGTTCGCCGCACCGCCGATTCAAGCTCAACGCAGCGACCAATGTGCTGAAGCGTTGGAACGACTGCTGACTTTGAGCATCGATTCGGGTGCGTCGGACCTGCACTTGTCAGCCGGTTTGCCGCCGATGTTGCGAATCAATGGGCAGGTTTTTCCTGTTGAAAACGAGTCTCCGGTCGAGGCCGATCAACTCGATTCTTTCGTTTGTCACTTGGCCGAAGGCACGAATGTGATGAACTATCAGGCGACCGGTTCTCTCGACGGCGCCGTCTCGTCGGCCTCGGGCGTTCGGTTTCGATATAACATTTACCGTCGCCAAAACACCAACGCGATCGCGCTGCGTCGGCTTGAGGATAAGCTACACTCGCTCGCCGATTTGGGGCTCAGCGAACAACTTTACGACGTCTGCGATGATTCGCACGGGTTGGTGATCGTCGCCGGCCCCACCGGCTGCGGCAAGAGTACGACGTTGGCCGCGTTCCTGGACCGGATCAACCAGACTCGCCGCACGCACATCATTACGATCGAAGACCCGATCGAGTATTTGCACCCGCCGAGAATGGCGTTGGTTAATCAGCGACAAATCGGCACCGACGCAAGTTCGTTCAACGACGCATTGGTGGCGGCGATGCGGCAGGACCCCGACGTAATTTTGGTCGGCGAGATTCGCGATCTGAATACGATTCGCACGGCGATCACGGCAGCCGAAACCGGGCACCTTGTTTTCACAACCGTTCATGCGGGCAGTTGTATCGGGACGATCGAGCGATTGGTTTCGGTTTTCCCAGCCGACGAACAACCCGGCGTGCGGCAGCAACTCGCATTGGTAATGCGATGGATCGTTGCGCAGCAATTGGTGATCGCTGACGGACCGGCGATCACGAAGGAAACGCAGGCTACCGGCATTGAATCACGCCGCCGCGTCGTCGCGTCGGAAGTGCTCAAGAACACCGACGCGGTCGCGAACCTGATCGCGTCGGGGAAGAGCAGTCAAATCATTTCCTCGATGGAGGCCGGTGGTGGGTTGGGAATGAAAACGATGGAGCACGATTTAGCAAGACTTTGGAACGAGGGGTACCTGACCGAAGCGACGGCATCCCGTTTGTCTCGCAATTCCGACATCATGAAAGAACGAGCTGAAAAACAGCGGCGGCAAACGCCCAACGGCAGACTAGGATCCCGATAACCCGTACGTCAGCCTTTCTAGGCTGACTCACCACCCGTACGTTAGCCTTTCTAGGCTGACTCACCACCCGTACGTTAGCCTTTCTAGGCTGACTCACCACCCGTACGTTAGCCTTTCTAGGCTGACTCACCACGAACAACGATTCCTGTCAGCCTCGAAAGGCTGACGTACGATTCCTGTCAGCCTAGAAAGGCTGACGTACGATTCCTGTCAGCCTCGAAAGGCTGACGTACGATTCCTGTCAGCCTCGAAAGGCTGACGTACGATTCCTGTCAGCCTAGAAAGGCTGACGTACAATTCCTGTCAGCCTAGAAAGGCTGACGTACGATGCACCATGTCCACCATCAATCCACTTCCGAACACACCCGCCGAGCGACTGGACCTCTCCGAGGTCAAGGTCGACCCGGCTTGGGCGATGCGTGTTCCATCCGCACTCGCGCTGCGACGCCAGGTGCTGGCGTTCGCGCTCGTCGACGGGCATGTCTGCGTCGCCCACGCCAAACTAATCGATGCCGGTTGCATTGCCGCTCTGAAAAAACACTTGAGGATGCCGCTGCGGACTTTCCTCGCCGAACCGCAATCGCTCAAAGCGACACTGGCACGTCTCTACACGCTTGGCAACGAATCCTCGTCGCGTGTTTCCGGCGGCGACGAAACCGAATCTGCGGTGTCGTTGTGTGACGAACTGTTGTCGGCAGCGATGATGCAGCAAGCCAGTGACCTGCACATCGACCCGGCCGAGCACGAGACGTTGGTACGCATCCGCGTCGACGGCGACTTGCGAGATTACCGTCCGATTCCTGCGGCACTGCATAACGCCATGGTCAGCCGTTTCAAAGTGATGTCGGGAATGGACATTGCTGAACGTCGGGCACCGCAGGACGGTCGTTTTCGCCGCGAAGGAAACGACGGTTCGCACATTGACATTCGCGTCGCGTCCTTGCCGACCCGTCACGGTGAACGCATGACGCTGCGGTTCCTGGCGGCGCAAACCGAGAGTCTCACGCTCGAAAGACTGGGCATGGCCGGGCCCGACCTGGAAAAGTTTGCCCACGCGATCAGTCGACCGCACGGATTGGTCTTGATCACCGGCCCGACGGGAAGCGGGAAATCGACGACGCTCTACGCGGGTTTGCGAAAGATGGTCGCCGAAGGCTCCTTCAACGTCATCACGATCGAAGACCCGATCGAATACGAAATGGATCGCGTCGGGCAGGTCGAAGTCGATTCTGCCGACAAGGTCAGTTTTTCGAAAGCGCTTCGCAGCGTGCTGCGTCACGACCCCGACATTGTCATGATCGGTGAAATTCGTGATGCGGAAACGGCGGACGTCGCGATCAAGGCGGCGTTGACCGGTCACCTCGTCCTCAGCACGATTCACACGAACAATGCGGCCAGCGCCGTGACGAGACTCGTTGACATGGGCGTCGATCGGTTCCTGATCGCAGCAACCTTGCGGCTCGCCGTCGCCCAACGTCTCGTTCGGCGACTTTGCAAAAAATGTCGCAACGCTCGACCGTTGACCGAAGCCGAAGCGATTGCGATCGGACGCGTCGGTCGGGCGGGTGAAACCGTGTACGACGCCGCAGGGTGTCATTTCTGCGCCGATCGTGGCTACATCGGACGGTTGGGTGTTTTTGAATTATTATCGATGGATCAAAGCTTGTCTTCGTCCGTCGCCAGCGGTGCCGACGAGGCAGCGATTGTGGCGGCGGCACGGAAATCCGGGATGAGCCAACTCAGTGACGACGGATTTGCGAAGCTACTCGACGGATCGACTTCCCCCCATGAACTCCTATCAGCGGTGACGTTGTGGTAATGAACAACAAGACACAACCCGTACGTCAGCCTTTCCAGGCTGACCACAACGTACGTCAGCCTTTCCAGGCTGACCACAACGTACGTCAGCCTTTCCAGGCTGACCGGCGCGGATGTCAGGCTAGAAAGCCTGACGTACGAATCCTTGTCGCCTTGCTGACCATGCTGATCACCACGGCCGCCATGGCTCAACAACCGGGCAACCTGTCCCCGCCCCGGCAATCCGATCAAGCCGGTGCCGGGTTCGACGAACAAGACCCGACGCAAGCTGCGCCAGACATGCGAAGGCTTCTCGAGGGCGAGCAAGAACAAGTCCGCCGGGAACCGCCACCGGCCATCGAAGTAGTCGGAAAAGTGATCGGAGCAGGTGGCATCGGCAAAGCTTTGTTGCGAGTCAACAATCGGTACTACTTGATCGGCAAAGACGACGTCGTCAGTCTGCCAACCAATTTAGAACCGATGGTCTACACCATTTTGTCCGTGGGCGTCAGCGGCGTCGAGTACCGAAACAACAATGACAAGGTGACAAGGCGATGGCAATGAGATCATCGGGACGTTTCCCCGTCGTGGATCTCATTTAAGATCCCCGTCGCGAAGGATCTTTAGCAAGATCCACTTCAATACACCAAACGAATAACTGATCCCGCAAGGGCTCAAGCCCAAGACGTGAACCAAGGATGGTTACTATGAGACACACGACAATTCTCGCCTGCGTATTCGCGTCCCTAATCTCGGGCCGACTCGCCGCGCAACAACCGCTGGATTTCGGCAGCGAAGCGCAGAGCAGTGAAAAGCTGCAGCTCGTCGAGTTCCGTCAGATCCCGCTCCGCGAAGCGGTTCGGTTGCTGTCCGAACTCAGCGGCCAGAATCTTGCCGCGTCCATCGACGCATCCGAGGTGGATGTATCGTTGTTCCTTCGCGACGTGACTCCCAAGACCGCGCTGACCACCCTGACGCGGACCCACGGATTGTTCTTTCGCGAGGACGAAGAGACCGGCGTCATCACGATCTTCACCAATGATGAACTGCAAGAAAACCTGCAGAGTTTTCGTGACGAAGAAACTCGCGTCTTCACGATGCTCTATCCCAACGCGACCGATGCCGCTCAAGCGATTCAAAGCTTGTACGGAACCCGCGTGCTGGTCAGCTTCGGCGATCCTGGAATCCGTGTCCTGCAAGACTTGGCACAACGTTTCAGCCGTTTTGATTTGATCGATGGACGCAGCCAAGGGTTGGGTCTCTTCGGCGGTGGCGGCGGACTGGGAGGCGGCGGCGGAGGATTCGGCGGTGGCGGTGGCGGTCTCGGAGGAGGCGGTGGCGGCGGACTCGGTGGAGGCGGCGGACTCGGTGGTGGTGGCTTCGGTGGCGGTGGCTTCGGTGGTGGTGGCGGTTTGCTGCAGGGTGCCAACCGGGGACAGATTAATCAAGCCAATGCCGGTGTCGCCAACAACGCCATCGGGAACAACGGCCAACCGGCATTCAACTCCGATCTGAACCTGGATGTCGGCAACTTAACGCCCGAACAGATTCAGGCCGTCGTCGATGCCCAACGGGGCGCCGCCAATGACGAGCAACTCAAGGCTCTCCAACGAATCCAACAGGCCAACATCTTTGTCACCGTCATTCAAAAGCAAAACCAAGTCATCGTTCGGACCAGCGATCCTGAAACGATGGAACAAATCGCCGACTTGATCGCCCAAGTCGACGTACCCACCCCGATGGTGTTGCTCGAAGTCAAGATCATGGAGATCACACTCGATGACGGTTTTACATCGCTCTTTGACTTTCAGTTCACCGACGGCGACACCGTCGCAGGCGCGTTCACGGGCGGTGACTTGCTGCCGCCGGCAGGTGATCTGGTCAACGGTGACCCACGGCGATTCTCGCCCTTGACCCCCGGAGGTTCGATCTTCGATCCGGTCGCCGGTGCGATCGCCGCTGGGACACCCGTCGGCAATGGCAACGCGTTGTTCCAGGTCGTCGATCGAAATTTCCGGGCTCGCGTCCAGATGCTCGAAAACAAAAACCGGATCACGACACTTGCGTCACCCATGTTGATGACGGCCAACAACGAAGTCAGTCGTTTGTTCATCGGTAACGAAGTGCCCTTGAACCGAAGTTTTTCAGGCGGGGCAACGATCGGCGGTGTCGGCGGTGTGGCCCAGGGTGGAGCCAACACGACGATCGAATTTCGGCCCGTCGGAACCACCCTGCTGATCACGCCGAGCATCAATGCGGATCGAACCGTGACGCTACGCATTTTACAGGAACGTTCCAGCATCGAAGAGAACGGAGCCAACGTGCAGATTCCCGACGGGACGGGTGGTTTCACCGAGCAAGCGATCGACACCGTCAACAGCAAGACCTACAGCGGCACTGTCGTCGCCAAAGACGGCATGACGCTGGCTCTCGGCGGATTGATCGACGAATCGGTCGCTGACAACCGGCAGGCCGTTCCCGTTTTGGGAAAACTGCCGATCATCGGCATTATGTTTCGAGACCAACAGACCGGACGGCGGCGTACCGAAACGGTGATGATGATCCGTCCTTACATTTTCAATACACCGACGGAGGCGAGTTGCACGAGCCAGTGGTTGGTGGACGAACACAGTTTACACCCGAGTGCACCGGAGGCGGTGGGAACGCTCGGCACGTTCTCGCCTCACGAGGTCGTACGCCCCAATCCGCCCACGACCCCGCTCGAAACCGTCTTCCGATTCCACAGCGTCGAGCCTAAGGAGTATTGAGTATGAATACGATCGTACGTCAGGCTTTCCAGCCTGTCACCCCACGCCGAGTCAGCCTCGAAAGCCGGCCTGACGTTTCACGCAGAGTCAGCCTAGAAAGGCTAACGTACGGGGGTGCTTGTCTCCTGGCGTTGTTGGTCGTGGGCGGCTGCAATATTTCTCATGAGAAGACCGCCGGCCTGATGAGTAAGGTCAAACTGGCTGGCAAAAAAATGGGAGACGAGCGGCCCAAAATGGGCCCCACCAAAGTCGTGACCGATGGCACGGCGCTTGCCTTGGAGCTTCCCGAATCGGACCTGCAAGCTCGCGGGAAATTCCGACAGCGATTTGGCAAACTGATCGCGGGAGATCGCATCGCAGCCGCCGATATTTTGGTCGCTCGTCGTCCCGACCATGCCTACGAAGTCCTGGCAAACCAATTCGACCGCAACGACAATGACCTCGTCGTGCTCGCCGCGTCCTATGATCGTTTCTGCGGCGGTGATTCCGGTTGGCACGCGATGATACGAGGCGCGTCGAGCGAAACCGTCGACCAATACTTCTTCAATCGCAAGCAGTTCTTGGGCGCGATCACGAACGGGCAATTTGATTCCACCACCGCGATCGACTTGGTCTCCCAAGCGAACGAGACCGGCCAAGAAGCCTTGCTGGTCGATGCGTACTATCAGACCGGGATCGCGGGACTCTTGACCCAAGACAACGCGTCCGCTGCGGATGCTTTCGCGATGGCATCTCAGACTGCGGGTGATCGACATGGAATGCAGGGGGCTGCGGCCCTGTTGATGGGCAGCGAAGCCCGCCGTCGAGCGAACGATTTTGCCGGGGCGACTTCCGCTTGGCAAGATTCCGTCGAACTGGCGTGCCAGATGATCCGAACTCGCAACGTGACCGACACCGGTTATTGGGACCGTGCCACTTATCTGCAACCCGTGGGGACCCCTTGGCCCGCCTCGGTCGCGACCACTTTGGCGGCGCTCGGCAATTCATCCGCCAGTGCAATCCGCACGAACTTGCTTCGCCAACTCGCGACCATCGATGCCGCCACACTTTCATCGGCCTGTTGGATCGAAGCGGCGATGGGTTCATGGCGAGACGCTCGCGGGGAATCACAAAAGGCAATCGTCCACTTGAAAAAATCCGAAACCGCAGCGACGAGCGAAGCCGCCGATTGGTTACGGATCGCGCAAGCACCGATTCTCGTTTCGCTGGGTCAAAAGGGCACCGCGACGACGCTGCTGGCCCCCCTGATCGCACGTGAAGATAACTCGCCCGTGATGCTAGCCGCGATGAGTAAACTCGGCGTGATGAAGTTGACCGGTGGGTCGCAACAGCATGGCATCCGACTGCTCCACAAAGCAGTCGTCGATTCGGGCGGAGTTGATTGGCCCGGCAAGTCGTCGGCACGCGCGGACCTGGCCCTGGGGTTGTTGATGATCGGCGAAAACAGCGAAGGAATCACGCAGTTGCGGCAGGCACAATCCCACTTCGAAGCCGAGGGTGAGATCGAACAACTTGCCAAATCACTCTGGAACGAACAGAAATACTTAGAGCACAACGAAGCGGATAAGACACAAGTGGCCGCCGTGGAAAGTCGTTTGAAAACAATGCAGTTGTAGCACCCCCGTACGTCAGCCTTTCCAGGCTGACAGTCACCCCGTACGTCAGCCTTTCCAGGCTGACACTCACCCCAAAGTCAGCCTAGAAAGGCTAACGTACGTTACCTCAAAGTCAGCCTGGAAAGGCTGACGTACGGAGATGATCTGATGAAACGAATCACACTGTCACTACTGACGCTCGTTTGCGTGGCCGTGCCGATGCACGCTCAAGAGGCAAACTATCTCGTCAACGACCCTCACATTCTGAACGAACTCGCCCTGGAAGAAGAGGCTTGCTTGAATCCGTGGCAGCGGTTCCATGGATTCCTGTTTCGCCGATACGCGGGCAGCGTCGAGATGGAATCCAAGACGCCGTACCCCCAAGGTTACTTTGGCCGCTACACGTACTTGCCATGGAAACCGGATTGGGTGGAAACGCCCGCCAACCAAATTCGCGAATCCCAATACCGTCATCACCTGCGCGGACGCTCAGCGCCGAACTCGCCATTGAGCGCGACAGCACCTCATTACCAACAACCCATCCACGAGTCATCGATCGCACCGCCAATGCAATCGATCCACGGGCTAAAAGAAATTGAGGTCATGCCCGCACGCTGAGACTCTCGTAGGTCAGCCTTTCTAGGCTGACCTAAATTTTGCCAACGTCAGGCTACGAATCCAGTCCCTCAAACATTACACAAACACGGCAAATTGCCATGAATCGCTACACCTCCATTCGCCGCATTGTCCTTCTGGTTCTCTTGATCGGGAATGCAGGGTTCGTTACCGCTGATGAGACCGAATCCGCACGACCGCGTGCGGTCGCGCCCTGGAAAAATGCGGCAACGCGATCGAACCCAGACGCGATCAAACAGATCGCGTATCTCGATCATGCACCCTCAGCAACCTTCGGGAACAACGCATCCTGTGGCGACAACGGCTCGGTCGATCGTGACATCGGAAAAATTGATTTCACTCGGTATGCCACGGCGGCAAGCAGTTTGGCGACGTGCGACCCGCAACGGAGTTGTTTTAACAAGTGGTACGCGCAAACCGATCTGATCTTCTTGTCTCGCGAAGACGAACCGTACGCGATTGGTGCCACGACGATCGGGGCGAATGCTCAACCCGTCGAACTGAATCATGGCTTCACCCCTGGCGTTCGCGCGACGTTAGGCATCCGTACGGGCACGACCGGCCATTTTCAAATCTCCTATTTGGGGATCAATGACTGGTCCGCCGATAACCGCACGGCGAACATTCCGTTTGGGGCCGGCACGTTGCGGACGATCGATCAGTACACCGCCAATCTGAATGATCTCCAGTTCAATTTAGTTGCGATGGATCCGTATGCGGACTGGGATTGGTTGTGTGGGTTGCGAGTCATCGATCAACGGGATGAGTTCGGTTCCTTGGCGACCGTTGACAATGGTGCAGGCGGGTTTAGCGAACGGATCGATGCGGCGGCAGCCAACACACTGTTCGGGGTACAAGTTGGAGCGCGTTACGGTCGCCGGTTCGGACCCATCAGTTTCGACGGGGGAGTGAAGGCGGGCGTGTTCAATAACTTCGTTTCCCAATCGGGGATCCTGGAGAACCCGGTGACGATCGACGGGAACCCGTCGCCGACCTTTGACGTCGACGATGATGAGGTTTCCTTCATGGGCGATTTTCAAGCGAGCATGACGTATCACGCGACCACGAACGCATCGTTGCGTCTGGGATATCAGGGCTTGATTTTCAGCGAGATCGCCCAATCCACCCTGCAGGACGGTGGCCCCTCGTCACCAACCGGCCTAGCCTACCACGGCGTGTTCGTCGGTCTCGAGTGGCGGCGGTGACCGTACGTCAGGCTTTCTAGCCTGACACACACAGGTCAGTCCTGTCCGTACGTCAGGCTTTCTAGCCTGACACAACACAGGTCAGCCTAGAAAGGCTAACGTACGGGGTCACACTTGTTGTTCAAACCACGTCGTCACTTCCTGTTTCTTCTCAACTGGAAACGGCTCGCCGATCGGCCATTGCCATTTTTGTCGAACCGCAGCGGACGACCAAATCCAATCATCCGGCGTCCCGCACAACCTCGCGACGACTGGATTCTGTTCGATGTAATGGATGATGCGAAAGAATTCCGTCTCATCGCGGGGCCATCGATCGTACGATTCGTCCTGCCAGAACACTCTGCCACGAGCATTCTGAAGTTGGTTGATCTGATGCGCAGTGAACCCCTTGATGCCCTGTGTGATGATTTCCAGATCCACCTGCGGCTTCAACAGACCGTGGACATGGTTCCCCATCACCACGAATGCGAGAAGTTGATAGCGTTCACCCACGCCCCACAAAAACGACTTCGCCACTTCGCAAGCAGCCGCACGATCCGCTAACCACATCGGTCGCTCCCCGTACGTCAGGCTTTCTAGCCTGACACACACACCATCCCCACCATCCCGACACTCCTGCAAATAAGCGGCACAGTCGTCCCCCAAAATTCCATCCCGCATCGCGAACAAAATTTTGGCAAGCCGGACTTGTCGCTCCCGATCCGTTTCGCCCTTCCGTTTGGGCGAGATCTCCAGTCGTTTCTCTTCAGCCTGCAAGAGAGCATCGGCATCCCTCGGGAAGGCACCCTTCAGGTTCCAGGTCAGGAAGATAGGAACCCCTGCTGGGATTCGATGCGGCAGGTGTCGTTGGTACCTCTGATCACTAGGCATCTTCTTTGCCTTGAAAAGCAACGTACGTCAGGCTTTCCAGCCTGACACAAAACCGTACGCCAGGCTTTCCAGCCTGACACAAAACCGTACGTCAGGCTTTCCAGCCTGACACCGTTCGATCCAGTGTACACCGGATTGACCAAGGCTTTCATTGCTAGATTGTATTTGTCAGCCTAGAAAGGCTAACGTACGGTCGTGCGTGTCAGCCTAGAAAGGCTGACGTACGGTCATAATCGCTTGACTCGGTGATTTCCGCTAATTAGTGTTTTGTCAAAGCGACCAGCAAGCCAGCCAACACGTGCAGCGATTCGACACCCTGCTCCGATCAGCACGCCAGCCACTCGCACACACCGATCGTGTGTCGACTGTCGGCACATGCGAGTTTGGATCTTTCAACGAGTGCTGTCATGTCGAAATCAAACAATCGCCAACAAAATCCGAGGCGACATCGATCGCTTTGTGTCGAGAAAATGGAAGATCGCCGCATGCTGGCGGTCGTGTTCACGCCGCTGGGGCACGCCGGTGACGATGGCCTCGGCGGGGCCTCCGGCCCGCTCGCCACTGACGCTTCCAGTGACCTTCCGTTCGACATTCAATTTAACTTCGGTCCGGAAATCCGCCAGAATCCCGCCGCGATGCGGACGATGGAACTGGCCGCCCAGGTCTGGGAAAGCTACCTCGCCGATCCGGTCACCGTGTTCATTGACGTCGATTTCGATGGCGGTCTCGGCGGTGCCCTGGGTGCGGCGACTTCGAGTACCGGGTTACTCGACTACGCGACCCTTCGCGAATTGCTCGTTAACGACGCACGCAACGAATTCGTCGTCAATGCTGCCGGTGTCGCGTCTTTGCCTGATCGAGCCGCCAGTGACGGCATCATCGAGAATTTGGATGACTTCATCGTGCAACACTTGCCACAGATCGATCAACTCAAATTTAACTTGGCTCCAGGCGTCAGTTTTGTCACGCAAGACACGGTCGTGGTTCCATCGGGAAATTTCAATGTTCCGATCGGCGGTTCAACGGCTGCGGGCGGATTACTCAGTGTCAATCGAGCCACACTGAAGGCGCTGGGATCGCTCACTCCGCAGAACCCGAGTTATCTCGAACCTGATGCGCGAATCGTGCTGTCCAATGACACCGTCGCAATCCCCACGGGCGAAACCGTTTTCGTGATTGATTTCAATCCTGATGACGGCCCAGGCATCGGTCAATTCGATGGACTTTCGATCGCCGTTCATGAGATCGCTCACGCACTCGGTTTCGGATCCTCGGTGGACGGCGGCGGCACTGAACTCTCGCCGACACCCCTGGATTTATTCCGTTTTTCGGACTCAGTTGATTTCTACAATCCCGGCATCCATCCCGACCCGACGGCAGCCAATCGATACGAACAATTCGAAAATTTCACCCGGGAACTGCGACCGAACGTGTCCATGATGACCGATTTCGGGGCCAGCTATTGGACCGACGGGGCAGACTTTTTCGCCGTGGAGGTGGAGATGGCGGACGTGTTTGGCGGACAGCAAACCAGTCACTGGCAAGGGACGACGAGCGCGACGCCGGTGGGCGTGATGGAAGCCGCCTTGGCGCCAGGGGTTCGGTCCAACGTCACGGCAATCGACCTGCGTGCCCTCGACCTAATTGGTTGGGATATCGTGTCACCGAACCTCACCAACGTCGATGTTTCCACCCTCTATCTCGGTCCGATCGAGGGCGGCAGCATCGACCCGCGTGCGAACCCCTTCGACGTAGACGGGAGCGGTTTCGTTTCCGCCGTGGATGCACTCATGGTCATTAACGAGCTCAACAGACAATCCGCCAGTGGCGAACCCAACGACTTGAAGGGCGTTAGTAAATTGACCGATGTCAACGGCGACGGGCATGTTTCAGCCGTCGATGCGCTCGCGATCATCAACTACCTCAACGGTCGCGAGGGAGAAGTGATGTTAGCGCATGACGCGGCATTTGCCGATGAGGACGAATCGTTCCTGACCGACGATTTACAGGTGCAGTGGCCGTACGTCAGGCTTTCTAGCCTGACATAAAATTAGCTGTCAGCCTAGAAAGGCTAACGTACGGTCGTGCGTGTCAGCCTAGAAAGGCGAACGTACGGTTGTGCGTGCCAGCCTAGAAAGGCTGACGTATGTTGTTCCTACGCAACCACCATTAGCATCTGCACCAAATTGCTGGTCACGACACACGCCATCAAAACCACCGACCCGAGTAGCACCTTGGGCCGGATTCGGTGCAGGGTCAGGATCACCACGGCGATCGCGAACGCTTTGACCCACCACAGTGCACCGATCGAAAACTGATCGAGCGCCATCCGCATGATCGGGTTGAACTCCGCAATGCTGCCGTATTGGGCAACGACTTGCGATGTCTGCAATCCATCCACGATCGTGAGCAGCACAAGTAACCCGAGGTAACGCCGTTTCACGAACGGGATCGTCCCCTCGGCACGGGGAGGACCATTAACCGGCAGACCCGCCCCGGACAACGTGTTTCGGATCGGACGTAAAAGTAAATTCATGATGGGAGCCTTGCGATCATCCGTTGACGAGAGTGGTGATGACGTCACCACATTATTGCGAATGGGCGAGCGACCCCGCCAGACTGCGATTCGGCTTGCCTAAAATTTTCTCGCGATTTTTCTCCCGGACGCATTGACGCAAGCCCACGTATCATCCAAACTCCATCCTCTTGAGAAGGATTCTCATTACCAGCAAGCCAGCCAAATCTCTTGACAGTAGCTAGCCAGCAAGTGAGTCACGGTCGATTCACGAGCCTTTACCCGAAGACACGCATCGTTCGCGGTGTCATTCGGTTTCTTCATTCGCTGGCGTGAGTGAATGCAAGCTACTTACTCAACCGTTGCCCCGTGCGTCCGGGCAAACTGTTTCTCAAATTGGAGATTTGGAATATGCGAAAGCAAACTTCCCGTGCTGGTTTCACGTTAATCGAACTCATCATCGTGCTGTTGGTTATGGCGTCCCTCGCTGCTCTTGTGGTGCCGACTCTGGGGTTCGTGAAGGATCAATCAGATACGGCACTCTCGGCCAACGGGGCGCAGGGCGTTTTGAACAATCTGGAGCAGTACAAGGTTGCCTTCGGCAACTATCCCGATGGATTCGACACCTTGGTTGACGAATCCGGCGCGTTTCATAGTCGGGTGTTCAATATCGGTGGTACGGTTCCCTACGGCACCGTTGCCCCCGGTGGCGGCGCTGGATTTGCTCATTACTGGATGTCAATGGGCGCCGGCATGAGGCAGGTGGCGGTACACGATAGCACCAATACAGGTCTCGACAGTGACCCTAATGTCCCAGGGGTGCTCGTTCCCCTCGATGGCAGCATCAACCTGATGGTAATGGAGCCCGGCCATGTTCCTGCAACGCCATCGTTCTCACCGAAGGAGGGATTGATTATTGCCGCATGTTTTCCAACTCAGGCCGACCCAGCCGTTCCGGTTGTTCCTGCCGGACACACGCTGGTTTTCCTCGGCGTTGGGGCGACCAATACCGCCGTCGGGAACACGATGACCAGTGCTCCGCTGGCTCCAGAAAAGAGTGGCTCAGACACCTCCCAGTACGATCGCTTCATCGCTGTGTTCGACGTCAGTCCGGGCGGTGCGACGAATCGCGGCCGGGCCGACCTGAAGCTCGTGCTAGATCCTGAATTCAATGTCGTTGCCCGGAACGTTGACTTCTATCAGGGCACACGCGAAGATGGGACTGGACGTTAGTCGTTTTGAGTCTGTCACTCCGGTAGAGAGTCTCGTGTCGCTGCCGCCCCGTTCGGGCGGCGGCGATTTTTTTCATTGCCACGCCTTTCCGTCTATCTTTCCCAAAGTCGAGCTTCGTATCTCTTAAATTCAATATTGGTGAAACATCATGTACAACCTCTGCTGCAGAGTGATTGTTACCGTACTCTTTCTCGCTTGCTGGCCAGCGACATCCAGTGCTGACGATGTGGCAGAACAATTCATTCGCGAGGCCCAGAATCGGGCGGAATACTGGAAGGTTCGCGGCCACGAATTTGATCCGTTCTTGATGAGCGCCGATTCGATGGATCGGCAGGTGCAAAATCAGGAGCGGGCTGTCTATTGGGCCGATCGTGGATTCAAGTTCGACCCCAAGTTGATGTCGGTTTGGGCGATGAATCGGAAAGCCGAGGCGATCCTACGCGTGGAATACTGGAAGCGTTGGGGCATCCAGTTCGACGCCGAATTGATGGATGCCGAAACCATGGACGATGCCGCCGTCAAATTGAAGCGATTGCAAAGCAAGCTAGCGGAATTGAAGGAGAAAACCGGCGTTCAGCCCGCGATTGCAGTGGAATTGGCGGTCAAAGAGATCTTGCAAACACCACCGAGAGTCAAGGGCGGCAAGCAGCGGCGTCCGGCAGGTATCCAGACTCCGGGCACCCCCGCGCCGATGTCGCTCGCTCCGGGTTTGGGCGGCAATGCGGGCGGAGCGAACCGGGGCGGAGCGAACCGGGGCGGAGCGAACCGTGGTGGGGGTCCGCAGGGTACACGCGGCACCTCGGGCGAGACCGGGATTTCAAGTGGCTCCACCCGACCACGCCAGTCGGGCGGTGGCAGGCTGCAAATTCCGCCGGGGATCGACCCCGAGGAGTTCTTTGAGTTTCTCAAGCGACTCGAGATCGGATTCTAAAATTGAGAAAAGGCAGCTAACAAAATCTAATTTTCTAATCTTTGCGGATTGACAAACCCCCACCTACCGGGCAGAATCACGCGTCTTGAGAATGATTCTCAAGATCGAGTGCATCAACTAGCCAGCAAAAAAGCAAGTAGCCAGCCAATACGGATGCGACGTTTCAAGTAGCCACACGGACGGGTGGCGAGTTGAATCTTTCCGTAAATTTCCTACTTCCGAAGAGGACTGGTATGGCTTCCTACCGGTTGCACCCCCAGGCACCGCGACCAGGGTTGACCCTGCTCGAATTGTTGATCGTTTTGGTCATTTTGACCGCTCTTGGAACGATGCTGATCCCGTCCTTGTCCTGGGTGGGTGAGCGATCTCAGCGATTGACGACTCAAGAGAACTTGCGGCGCATCCGCGAGATGGTCGTCAACGAATATCAGGTTGACATGGGCGAACTCCCGCGTCCGCGACCGGCGGCTTTTGCCGGGGCGGCGGCGACGCGGGTCAATCATCCGCAGTTGGTCTATTTGTTCGTCAACCCGGACACCCATGACGACGGCAACGTTGCCAACGACTTTGTCGTCGAGGGCACCGTGCTGAGCGGGCGCCGTTGGAATGGTCCTTACGTGCAGCACTCCGGCATGGAGTACTTTGCCAATGACGCAGACACGTCGCTCGCCACCGGAACGAATTACACGACACGCTACGGCGTGGGCGACGCGGCGACACGGATGGGTGACCCGACGATCACGGACGGTTGGGGACATGCGATCGTGTTCCAGGAACCGGACGTGGACACGGATGATGACGGCGTCGCGGATACGGATCTGAACGGCGACGGCAACACCGACGATGAGGATATTCGGTATGCCCGAATCCATACCCGACTGGTTTCACCTGGTCGGAACGGGCGTTTGGAAACCGACCCCGATGCATTGATGCCAACCATCGGCGACCGTGGCGATGACGAGATCGTGTTCTTGTATCGCCACGACGAGTTTAACGACGCAATGCTCGATTTGGAGCGATAGAGAATGCGAACTTTCACTTACGACGGTTTCACGATGTTGGAGTTGCTGTTGACGCTGACAATCTTGTCAGCGGTCGGCATGCTGGCGGTTCCTACGCTATCGCGTCACAGCGATCAAGCGGCGTCGCAAACCACTCGGCAGTCGATGGCCGTATTGCGCGGCGCGATCATGACCGACTATCGCACCGACATGTTTGAATCGTTGCCGTACCCAGCCGACCCTGCACGAGCGCAGCATCCGCAACTGAAATACCTGTACGACAATCCAATTTCGTTCGCGGCGGCCAATCCCGATTCAATCGAGGCGACCTCGGCGTGGACGTACGATGCGTCGACGGGCCGTGGTTGGTCGGGGCCGTATGTGGATCATGCGGCGGGAATGCGTGCGAGATATCAAGCCAACGCCACTCATGGATTCACATCCGTGTACGGCGAGACAGGTGATCCCTCGCCGGTCGATGGTTGGTGCAATCCGATCGTTTTGCAGCAACCGATCACTTCCGGCGGCATGGCTTCGGCAAAGAATCTAAATCACGCCCGCTTGGTTTCGGCCGGTGAAGATGGAGTCTTGCAAACGCCAATTGACGTGATGGAGCCCACGTTGGCTCAGACCGGCGACGACATCCTCGTTTATTTGAGGGGGCGGTGATGCGAGGTCTCAACGTACGTCAGCCTTTCCAGGCTGACTCGTCCGCGTCATGTCAGCCTGGAAAGGCTGACGTACGGCGTCGCGGTTTAACACTGATGGAACTGGTGGTCGTGCTCGCCATCCTGGCTGCGGTCACGACGGCGGCGGCGGTTGCGACCGAACGGGTGCTGCTTCGTAAACGCGGCGAGATCACCGCGAACACCTTGGGTGTTTTTCGACGCAGTTTACTCGGGCAGTACGGTCAAGTCGGAACCATCACGACGGTATCGTCTGCGGCGAACTCACCGAGCATCGACGGGTTCATCGCTGACTTGGGACGTTTGCCTGCTGCAGTGGGTAACGATCCGTCGACGCAACTTGCGGAATTGTGGAGCAACCCGGCAGGCATCTCGCGTTACGGGATCAAGACGGCCGCCAGTGACGCCGAAGTGACTCTCTCGTGCGGTTGGCGTGGGCCTTACATCGACTTGCCGATCGGCGGCAACCGTTTGGTGGACGGATTTGGCCGCGACATGGTTGTGCTGGCGGCGGACGGTTCGGGTGACCCGATCGCTGCGATCGCCGGCGACACGATTCTCGGACTCACCAGTCTGGGTAGCGATGGGCAAATCGGAGTCACCGATGCGGAATTGCCGTTGGCCGAAGACGCGACCATTTGGTTGGGCGAGTCGCAGTCGATGTTCGCATCGGACCTGAACGTCCGCGTGTTTGAAAGCGACGGTAGCGGCGGACGGATCGCGCCGACTCAGCCGGGGACCTTGCTAGTGCGTTTGTATGTGCCGGATGCGGCCACCGGCGATGTCGGTTTTCAACAAAGTCCAATGATCACGACGCCGGCATCGGCAAGCTTGAGTTTTCCAGCCGTATTGATTGGCAAGAAAGTCCTGCGAGCGTATTGGGTCAGCGACGACGCATCGACATCGGTCAACACGCCCGTGACCCCGATCGAAGTCCGCCGTGGCAGCCAGACCAGTTTCGAATTGTTATTGCCTCCCCTGCCCGTCATGACGCCATGAGTGTTCGCCGTACGTCAGGCTTTCCAGCCTGACACACAACAAGGTCAGCCTGGAAAGGCTGACGTACGTTTCCGATCCCGCTCTCTTTCAAATTTCACCCTTCCAACTTCCGACTTCGTATGTCGCCTTCCGTCTTACTGATCACGTCCACGCAATCGCACGGCTATTCGCCGGGCGGCAAGGGGGGTCGCCTGACCGTGTTGCCCTCCGACGCCAGCGGCGACATTGGTTTGAGTATTGAGGCATTGCTCGCCGCGATGCCTGGGCGTCAAAAACAGATCTACGTTTTGACAACGGAAGTGTGGAGCCAAGCGGTGACGGTCGAGTCGCGCTCGCTGCGTCGGATCGACAAATCACAGATTCCGCAAATGTTGGCTTTTGAAGCCGAGTCCTTTTCGGGCATCCCAGCAAGTTCCGCGCGGACTGCGATCCATCCGCTCGACGCGGGCCCACTCGAAACGACGTACTGGGTTTCACAAATCGACTCGACTCGGTTCGCCCAAGCCGCCGATGCGGTTGCGTTCCATGGCGGTAAATTGTTGGGGTTAATCCACCCGGCTGGCTTGCCTGCGCCGCTCACGATCTCCAAAGGCGACTGGACGCGTCTGGAACAGTGGGACGACGCCAACGTCGTGGTCTCCGGTCACAGTCGCTCGTCGATTCAACGCAAATTCATTGATGACGTCGAGCAAAAGGTCAACACGCCGGCCTCGGCTCGCGATTTCCTGACGCGAATGGGCATCGAGTGCGGGGCGATCGTAGAAATATTGAACCAGCAATCGCCCGATGCAGTCGAGTCGGAACCGCACATCGTTGACATGACTAACGAAGGCGATTTGCTCGCTTTCCTGTCGGCGTGGTCGCGTGAACTTCGCAAACCCAAGTCGTTGCCGGTCATACGCCCCGTTCGTGCCCGTGCGTCGGCGCAAACCAAGCGAACGCTGGGGCTGGTCGCTACTGCGGCGGCGGTGATTGGCATCGCAGCACACCATCATTTGACCACCACGCACAACGGATCCCGAGTCCAATCATTGCAAACTGAAATCACCGAACGACAACAACCGATCGACCAATTCACCACGCAGCAAAAACAGCTTCAAGAACTCGAGACGACGCTCGCCGACACGCGGAGCAAAGCAACAGAATTGCAAACGCAAGTCGTTCGCTATCTCGGGCAACTCGGTATCCATCGTTCTCGAATAGCTCGGTTATTGCGATCCCTTGGCGAATCCCGTCCACGCGATTTGATTTTGAGCGGTGTGGAAAGTGACGGCGACGAAATTCGCGTCGTTGGCCGCAGTGTGCGCCCCGAAGCGATCATTGATTTCGCCTCCAAGATGGCGAAACAACTGGAACCGATGAACTTGGCGATTCGAATTCCGCGTCGCGAGGCGTTGTTAGTGACGGCCGATGGTGGGCCGTATGAGTTTGAATACATTATTAGTGATGGAACCTAGGTCGATGGCGAAGAAACAAGCTCAATCCAGTTCGCTGTTGATCGCACTTGGTGGCCCGGCCATCATCCTGTGTTTGTATGCCGTTTACGTGCAAGTGAATCCCAGTGAAGCGGCAACGCAGGTCGTGCGACTCGAAACCGATTTGGAAACAATCCAAAAGGCGGAAGTGTCGATGCAGCAACACGTCCAAGTTGCCGAACGACTGCGTGTTGAAAAAGAAAATCTGGCCGACGCGCAATCACGTCTCGATGATCTGCGTCGTCAAGCCAGCGAGCTGATGCGTGGCGAAATTAGTGGCATGGATGAGTTGAGGTACGGCAGCCAGATCAATCATATTTTGACGACTGCGGGTTTGCGATTGGTCGACGATCATCCCGTTTCATCGCAAGCCAATGACTCGGGCATGTTGAGGACACTCGCCGATGCGACGAAGAACTTGGGCGACACACTGACAAGCCTGGCATCCGATGATGCAGACAACACGCCCATCACCTTGCCGCCGGATTTGCCACTGGACGTCAATCCAATCGAATGGATGGCCGGCCAGCGGGCGTTGCGAGTCGGCAAATTCAGTGGACCGAAAACGCGTGGAAGCGAATTGAAATTGGTCGGCGACTATCGGTCGATGGTCGCTGGGTTGGAAGCGGTTGTCGATGCCTGCCCGGGCGTCGTGGTGTCAAGTGTTGCTTTTGAGAAACCAAGCGTTCGAACGCCCGGTGCGATTCCATTGATTTGGAACGTGCAATTGCAAATGCGTCCGTTACCGCCGGGAAGCGTCACGTCACCAAGCGATGAGATGACAGCACGCAGCGAAGCTCGCCAAGAATTCCAGCCTTCCCCATCTGAAAGTATCGACGACGCTCGCTACATGGTTACCAAACCCATCGTTGGAGATGCCGACTGATGCCACGGTTTGATTTCCAAGCACGCGACCGAGGGGGCGGGATGCAAGTCGGGGTTCTCGAAGAACCTTCGTTGCAAGCCGCCGTCAATGCGCTGCGAATGCGGCAATGGTTGGTGCTGAACATTGAACAAGCCGATGATGATTCCGCGTCCGGCAAAGGATTCGGTTGGTATCTGCCCGTTCGCACGGTCGATGTGGAAATGTCGCTTCGTCAAATGTCGGTGATGTTACGCAGCGGAGTGCCTTTGCTCGATGCCACACGAATCCTTCATGAGAACGCCGAGCGTCGTGACTTGTATCGGGTTTGGTCCGACGTCAGTGACGACGTGCTCGAAGGCGCTTCGATGGCCGAAGCGATGCAAGCCCACCGATACTTCCCCGAAGTCGCCGTGTACCTGACCCGCGTCGGCGAGCAGACCGGCGAGCTGGATTTGACGCTCAAACGTGCTGCCGACATCGTTCGCAGTCGACGATTGTTGCAAGGCAAAATCATGACGGCGTTGGCCTACCCGGCGGCCGTCTTTCTAGCCGGTATCGGCGTGACGTTATTCATGGTGTTCGGCGTGATCCCAAAAATCCAACGGTTCCTTGAAACGCTCGGCAAAGAGCTGCCAGCGTCGACGCAAGCGTTAGTCGACATTACCACATTTTTTAACGAGAACGCGATGACGTTGGGTATCGCTTCGATCGTCTCGATCGGTTTGACCGTCGGTGCGTTCCTGTGGGAGCCGTCGCGATACTGGATCGACCGTTTCCTGTTGAAAGTGCCCGTCATTGGTCATGTCTTCCGTACTTCGGCCTCGGCGTCCTTTAGTCGTAACTTGCAAACTTTGATCCAAAGTGGTGTGAGTTTGCTCGACGGTTTGCGAAGCGTGGAGGATTTGATCGGCAATCGCCGGTTGAGCGAGCAACTTTCGCAGACCCGCGAGATGGTTGTCGAAGGCAGTTCGCTCGCCGATGCCGTTCGTGCCAAAGCTGACTTCACGCCGATGTTGCCACGGATCTTAGCGATCGGTGAAACGTCGGGCCGACTCGACGAAGTGCTCGGGGAGGCCGCCGAGTATTACGAAGAACAACTTAGTGCGACGATCGCGAGACTCGCCGCATTGGTCGAACCGTTGATGTTGCTGGTTGTCGGTGGCATCGTCGGGTTCGTTTACATTTCATTCTTCATGGCATTGTTTGCCGCAGCCGGATAACTCATGACCTCCAAACCGTACGTCAGGCTTTCTAGCCTGACTCCCCCCGTACGTCAGGCTTTCCAGCCTGACACTGAATCTGACCGTCAGGCTTTCCAGCCTGACACTGAGTTTGAATGTCAGCCTAGAAAGGCTAACGTACGGACCCTCGTACTGATCCTCTCATGCCTTTTCGCGACCAACGCGGTCGCTGAATCGCCGACTTGGCCGCGTTTTCAAAACGGCGGCGTCATGACCACCGACGCAACCTTGCCCACGCAGTGGTCACCGGACGAGAACGTCGCCTGGACCGCCGACATCACCGGCTACGGTCAATCCACTCCGATTGTTGCCCACGATCAAATCGTGGTCACATCGACCAGCGGCGAGAACAAAGACAACTACCACGTGTCGTCGTATTCAATCGACACCGGTGACAAGAACTGGCAAGTCGACCTGATCAACCCGTCGCCATTCGCCAACACGCCGATGGTCAGCCGCGCCGCACCGTCGGCCGTCGCCACCGACGACGGATTCGTTGCCTTCTTTGAAGGCGGCATGTTGATCGCCGTTTCCGCAGGTGGCGAGAAACAATGGGAACGCAACCTCGTCGATGAATACGGCAAAATCGAAGCTCGTCATGGTTTGTCCGCGTCGTTGGAGTCCGACGGCGAGCATGTTTTCGTGTGGGTTGAACGCAGTGACGAACCGTACGTACTGGCGATCAACCCAGCGACCGGCGAAAACGTGTGGAAGTCCCAAGGCGTCGGCTCGACGTCGTGGGGTTCACCCCGATTGGTGCCGGTCGATGGCGGCCCGCATTTGGTCTGCAGCGGTAGCGGCAAGATCATCGGACTCGATCCGGCAACCGGCGAACGGTTGTGGGAGTTCGACGGCATCGCCAACAACACGTCCTGCACGCCGACGCCAGCCGGCGAAGGGCGTTTCTTAATCGGCGCCTCTGATGGCCGCGGCGAAACCGAACCAGGAGCCGCTGCGGCGAGCAACGGTTTGATCGAAATCACCAAGTCCGACGAGGGAACCTACCAGGCCGACTACAAGTGGCAAGCCAAGAAAGCGACCTGTACATTCGGCAGCCCCATCGTTGCCGGTGACACCGCCGCGATCGTCAATCGTACCGGCGTGCTCTACCGATTGGATTTGGAAACCGGCGAACAACTCAGCGTCGAACGCACCGATGCCGGTGGCATTTGGTCGACACCGCTCGTTGCCGGCGGCAACCTGTACTTGTTCGGATACAAGGGAACGACCAGCGTGATCTCGTTGGCCGACGGCAAGGAAATTGCCGTAAACCGTTGCTGGCCCGAAGGCGGCGACAAAGACAAAACCCCCGGCTTCGGAGGCGGCAACGTGTTGTACGCCGCTGCTCCCGCCGGCAAGTACTTACTGATCCGCCGCGGCGACAAGTTGTTCGCAATCGGCAAGTAACCGTACGTCAGCCTTTCCAGGCTGACATTCACTCACTCTGTTAGTTACTCAAAACTGTCGGCCTGGAAAGGCTAACGTACGAAAAGGAAACCACACCATGAAACGTATTCTTACCACTCTCTCGCTCGTTTGCCTGACCACGATCGCGGCCCAAGCCCACTCGCCGTGGATGACCGTCGATAAGCAAGGCAATGTCGCGTACTTCTTCGGCGAAGACCTCACCGACCAAACCTACAAACTGCCGGCGGGAATCGCCAAAGCGGAAATCAACATGCGTGCCGATGGCAAAACGATGCCGGTGGAAACCAAGCAAGTTGAAAGCGATGACTTTATCGGCATACGATCCGTCGCCTCCGTCCCCGCCGGTGCGGACTTGATGAGCCAAGCCACGTTCGGCGTCTACCACGGTGCCAAGCTGCAGTATTACACCCAACACTTGGGCAGCAAAATGCCCACCGAGTTCGCCAAGTGCCAACCGATCGAAAACACTGATTTACAAGCTCACGCCGTCGACACCGAGAGCGGTGTGGACGTTTATCTGTTGTGGAAAGGCAAACCGTTGCCGGGCGCCGAAATCAAGTTGACTTGCGACAAGGGTCATGAAGAGGGATCGGGGGAAACCGATGCGTCGGGCAAAGTCTCGTTCACCGATAGCGAAGTCGAAGACGGCATGAACGGCATCTCGGTCGTCCACGCCGTCGGCGATGAAACCGGAACGGTTGGCGAGGAAGCCTACAAGAGTGCGATGCACTACCTAACGGCCACGTTCGTCGACCCCGAAGACAAGTAGCCCGTACGTCAGGCTTTCCAGCCTGACATCCACCCGCGTCAGCCTGGAAAGGCTAACGTACGTCAGGCTTTCCAGCCTGACATCCACCCGCGTCAGCCTGGAAAGGCTAACGTACGTCAGACCCAAAATCCTACCTAAACCTCTCATGAAAAAACTCAAACTCACCATCCTGTTCACCGCCACCCTGCTGCTGGTGAATCCGGCGACCCACGCCGAGGAAGTTCTCACGGCAACCAACACCGCCGCCACGACATCAGTGGCTTCGACTTCCAAGCTCCACAAACCTCTGCCAGAAACCCTGACCAGTTTCGGTGCTGCCGTCGTCGGCGAATACTTGTACGTCTTCAGCGGACACTCGGGCGACGCCCACGGGTTCGGCAAAGACCTGTTGGTCGAGCACTTTCGTCGGATCCAGTTCGATGACCCGTCCGCCGAGTGGGAAGAACTCGCGATGCACGAATCGTCGCAAAGCACGGCGCTCGTCACCGATGGAAAATACATTTATCGCGTCGGCGGCCTGTCGTTCATCAACGTCGAAGGCGAAGAGGACGCGATTTTCAACTCGACCGACCACTTCGTTCGCTACGACATCGAAGCGAACACCTGGACGGAGATGGAGCCCTTGCCGGTTCCTCGTTCGTCGCTCGATGCCGCCGTCGTCGGCCGGACGATTTACGCCGTCGGTGGTTGGGACTTGCAAGGCAAAAACGGATCGCGGGACGCACCCTGGCACGACACGATGCACGCCTTCGACTTGGACAACCCTGATGCCGGTTGGAAAGAATTGGACGGACCCGGTTATCAATTGCGAGCGATCTCAGTAGGTGCTCACGACGGTAAATTGTTCGTCATCGGCGGAATCAGCCCAAAGGGTTTCCTCCGCAAGACATCCGTCTATGACCCCGCGACTGGTCAATGGTCGGCGGGTCCCGAAATGGTCGGCGACAGTCAAATGACCGGTTTTGCAACCAGCACGTTTGGCGTCGGCGGGAACCTTTATTCAACCGGTGCCTCGGGCATCGTCTACCGACTCGCCGACGACGCGAGTCAGTGGCAGGTGGCCGATCGTTTGTTGTTCCCTCGCATGTTCTTGCGTCTTTTACCCGTGGGGGAAGACCGACTGATCGCTCTAGGCGGGACCGGCGGAATGACTGGCCGCACTGCGGTGGTGGAAACACTGAAAGTCGACCCGGATCAAACCGTCGGCGAGAAAGTGGTTTCGTGGACGTTGCCCTACGAAGGCGAAGCCAAGCACAGCCAAGCGTTGATCCTGGACGGCACGAAACTCTATGCCTTTGGCGGAAACAAGAGCTGGCAACCGCATGACTTTACCAAAGGGGCTTTCGCGGACGACGCGTTCATGTTCGACGTGGCCAATCAATCCGTCGAACGTCTTACCGACATGCCCATGCCGGTTCAAAGCGGAGCGGGCGTTATTAACAAGCAAACCAGCGAACACAAAACCATGGTGGTCGCCGGTGGAATGAACTTTGGTGATTCGAAGTACACGTCGATCGATAGCGTTTTGGAATACGATCCCGAAGCGGACAAGTGGAGCATGACGGATACGAAACTGCCTCAATCACGCGCGATGGCTTCAGCGGTCGCTCATGACGATGCGATTTGGATGTTCGGCGGCAGCGATGTCAGCGATGGAAACGGGCTATGCGACAGCGTTCTGCATTGGTGGGGCGACACGAGCGACATTGCCCCCCTGCCCGGAATCAGCCTGCCTCACCCACGCCGCAGCTTTGGCGGAACGGCGATCGGTAACGAGTATTTCATGATCGGTGGACTGGGCGACGGCATGAGCATCGAGTCGACCGTGGACGTGTTCCACATGGAAGACCGCACTTGGCGAACGGCCGCATCACCGACCGCTTCGCGAGTGTTCCCGCAGGTCGCTGTCGAAGGCAAGAAGATTTATCTATTCGGTGGGTTCAGCAACGTCGATGGACATTTCACCGAATGCGCGACGTTGGAAGTCTACGACAGCGAGACGGATCAATGGAGCACGATGGCCGAATCGATCATGGGCGTCGACGCGTCGATGCGATTGTTCAATATGGCCGGCCGGATGCTGTTCTTCGGCATCGACCGAGACAACGACAGTCAAGCCAAGTTCGTGTTGTACGATCCCAACCCGACGTTGCAACCCGAGCAAGTCGCAGCGATGAGCTTTGGTGGTGGCGGGTCGCGTGGCAGCGGTGAAGCTGCCAAGAACGCCAAGATGCTGATGCGGAAAGACACGGACAAGGACGGCAAGTTGAGCGTTGCTGAGCTCGGTTCACGAATGGCGGAATTCGCCAAGGCCGCCGACGCCGATGGCGACACAATGGTCAGCTTCACCGAGGCGAAGTCCAAAATGGAAGCCGACGAAAAAGCGGAGCAAGAAGCGGCCGAGCAAACGGAAGTTTCCCAAAGTGAATCGTCAACGATGACCGTCGAGGCCTCGCAATTGAAAGCCGACGAGTTACAACGTGCCGCCGATGCCGCCCAACGGGAAGCCGACAAGGCTCAACGCGAGGCCGATGCGTTGCGACGCGAAGAGAAGTAGTTCGGCTCCCAGTACGTCAGCCTTTCCAGGCTGACAGCCACCCGTGTCAGGCTAGAAAGCCTGACGTACGTTAGCCTTTCCAGGCTGACAGCCACCCGTGTCAGGCTAGAAAGCCTGACGTACGTTAGCCTTTCCAGGCTGACAGCCACCCGTGTCAGGCTAGAAAGCCTGACGTACGTTAGCCTTTCCAGGCTGACAGCCACCCGTGTCAGGCTAGAAAGCCTGACGTACGTTAGCCTTTCCAGGCTGACAGCCACCCGTGTCAGGCTAGAAAGCCTGACGTATGTTAGCCTTTCCAGGCTGACAGCCACCTGTGTCAGGCTAGAAAGCCTGACGTACGTCAGCCTTTCCAGGCTGACATCCACCTGTGTCAGGCTAGAAAGCCTGACGTACGTTAGCCTTTCCAGGCTGACAGCCACCTAGGTCAGGCTAGAAAGCCTGACGTACGTACCAGCCTGGAAAGCGATCCCCCCCCTTCGGGATGAATGAAACGCACCTCCCCTGTGGACCCAAACCAGAATACCCATGAAACGACGAACCCTGATCCTATCGATCGCGATCGCGATCCTGCCTGCACTCGCCATCGGCGAAACGCTGGCCACGGTCGATCCCTCCAACACCGTTCCTGACAACATCGCTCCCTCGGGCCTGCATGTTTGGTTCCAACTCGATCGGCCCACCGGCAGCAATTACCGTCGCCCTTACCTCGCCGTTTGGCTCGAAGACGCCGACGGTTTCCCAGTCAAGACTGCGGTCTTGTGGTGGCAAACTGAGCAACCGGGCCCACGTTGGCATCGGGATCTGACGCGTTGGTATCGCAACGACCGAATGCGAAAATTGGTCGAAAAGACCAATCTCGTCGACGGAATCTCCGGTGCAACGCGTGGTCCTGGTGACTACGAAACTCACTTCGATGGCACCGACAACGAGGGCAATCCGCTGTCGCCGGGCAAGTACACCCTGTGCATCGAGGCGGCCCGAGAAAACGGAACCTACAAAATCATCCGCAAACGACTTCAATGGGGGACCGAGCCGATTGAAAAAACCGACTTGGAAGGTAACATCGAGATTGCCCAAGCCGCGTTCGAGTTTGTACCACGAAAGCGATAGCAAGGGCGATCCTGAACGTACGTTAGCCTTTCCAGGCTGACAGCACCCGTGTCAGGCTAGCAAGCCTGACGTACGTCAATCGCTGAAAGGGACGCGGTCGAAAGTTGAACATGAATGCAGGTGAACCCAAGAAAGCCAAACCTCGCCGAAGGCTCTATCAAAAAAGCGCCGCCGCGTTTCGTTGGTTGCACATCTATTTGTCGATGCTTGGTTTTACCGCACTGATGTTCTTTGCACTCACCGGCATCACATTGAACCATCCCACTTGGTTCGGTGGCAGCGAGCAAGTGATAGACGACCTTTCCGGAGAACTCTCACCGGGTTTATTGGTCGATGAGGTGAACCAACTCGAAGTCGCCGAGACACTTCGCGAGCGACACGGCTTGAAGGGCCACGTCAAGGAATTTGAAAGCGATGAATTCGAGTGCATGCTCGTCTTCAAGGGTCCCGGCTACGCCGCCGACGTTTTCATCGACCGCGACAGCGGCAAGTACAGCCTCACGGTCACGTCTAGCAACGCCGTCGCCATCATGAATGACTTGCACAAAGGCCGCGACAGCGGTGCGGCTTGGAACGCACTCGTCATCGACGGATCCGCGATCCTGATGGCGTTGATGTCGTTATCTGGTTTTGGCTTGCTTTTTTACTTGAAGAAACGCCGCGTAGCCGGAGTCATGACTGCCGTCGCGGGAACGATTGCGATGGTGGTGGCTTGGATCATTTTGGTTCCCTGACTCGACCTATTCTTCCAACGCAAGATGGATCACAGCACTTGACAACGCGCCTGCCGCGTTTGCTAGCGGACAACCGCGCGAAGTCATTCGACTTCTTCACGAGGAACACTCGCCATCTATTTCCACGCAAAACACTGATTGGCTTCGGCTTTCGTGAGTGTTGATTGTGGCGGCTGATCTGTATTTTCGGTACTTCCAAACAGGGTTACGCTTTGCGGCCGACCATCGTGACGGCACACAGATGTTCTTCGTATCGTCGCAAGACTCGGCGCATTTCAACGATTCGTTTTCTCGCCGTAGGTGTTCGCAGCTCCTCGGCAATCGCCTGCTTTTGGCTGGCGGCCTGCATGGTGAGCATCGGTTCGCCGTAGACGACGTCGGCTGATTCGTTCGGCATCCGGTTTCGGCTGCGTTCCCTTGAACGCAGCGGTCTCGAGGGTCCGTCAGCATTCGGCTGTTCCGTGCCGCCGCCGCTTCATCACGTTCGACGGCCGTGTCGGCTGCGGGTCGCTTGTCGAGTGTGATCTCCACCGGGCAGGGCATTCGTTGCCTTCGAGCTTTCAATCGGCGGTGGAGTTTGATTCATTTCTGTTCTTTCAACTTGGGTGACTAGGAATGTCGATTCCCGAGACGATATCCTAGTTGTTAAGTCGTTCTCAACGAGCTAGTTTGGGCAGTGGCGGATTCCAAATCCAACGGTACCAAATGACCGAAACCACCAAGAGCAGTAGTAAAAAGGAACTGTAAACGACGATCGCGCCGGGGGCACCGATTGCCTGCCAACCGTACGACCGATCCGCGTCATCAAGCTGTTTGGCGAGCGCCCCCCAGGTTGCATTCATTGCCAACGCGTAGATCACGAATGTCGACAGCAAGCCGACCATCGAATTGCGGCGGCCTTTTTTTTGAACCGTTGCCACAAGCTGCCAAGCCCGGTCGACGTCCCAGTTTCCATTCGCAGTTTTTTCGAACCGTTTTTGAATTCCATCGACCATTTGTTGGCGACGACGAACCCAAAGGTACGCGCCGATGGGAATCAATCCGGACAAGACGAGCCCGAACGTAAACCAAATCAGCTTGGTCGTGAGTCCACCAAATGTTCCGAAGTGCAGTTCGTCGGCGGTGTGAACCCAACGCAACAATCCCCCTAACTCTTCCGCTCGCTGCTGGAACAAGACTTCACCCGTGAAGGGATCCACCAGCACCTGGTTCGCTCGATCTCGTACCAACCAAGCCGAGGCTTGCCCGGTGATATGAGCGGGGCGGTCTCGTTGGGTGGGAAAACCGATCAACCGAACGTTCAAGCCTGGCATCGCCTGCTCGGCGATTCGCACCCATTGCTGAGGCGGCAACCTCTCGGACCCGGATTCGTAAGTATCCAGCGTCGTCTTGGAAACGCGCGGCAGGTCTGGCGTCTTCGTTAGGCCAGCCCAGTTCACCGGAAGCTCGGCCATGTACCACCCGCCGGTGATTCCGATCAAGACAGCAAACAGCAACGTCCAGACGCCTGTCATTCGATGCAGATCGGAGAAGAAAACCCGCAAGCCCTTGCCGAGTCTCAATACAAATAACTTGGTCCACCAACGTTTGTGAAACACCAGTCCGGTTGCCGCCGAGGCCAGTAAGACGAATGCGAAAATCGTGACCAGCCAAATCCCCCACCACGCGGAGATAAAGAAACGGCGGTGGAAATCGCGAAAGAAGCGTTGGCTGTTGAACCAAGGAGCACGCCCGGTAACCATGCCCGAGTACGGGTCGACGTAGACTCGCTCGCGGAGTCCCCCAGGCGTACGGACACTGAACTCGCTCGCGAAACGCGACCCCAATGGGGCCGCAGCCCCGAGGATTTCAGCGTCCGGATACGCCTGGCGAACCGAATGGGTCATCTCGGTCCAATCAACACGTTCGTCCGTCGGGGTGACACGCATTGCCGGTGTCACCAGCCAGTCGATTTCGTGACTGAGCACGGCAATCGTTCCTGATAGGCAAATGACGAACAACAGCAATCCAAGATTGAGACCCATCCAGCCATGGATGGCATAAAGCCGCTTATTCATTTGGCTGTCTCAGGTTCAGTCCCACGAAGCAATTTGACATTATCGAGCCGAAAGGGCGGTAGGTTGTTTTCGCCCGCTTCAATGGTCACCGTAACGCCTGATTTGTCAGGGCTCGAGAACGCCCCCTGCAAGCGGTCCGGTCCCACCGGTTTCACCGGGTCTCCATCGCGTCGCATTTCCGCTTCCATCGTGGGCCATGTTTTCGCCGCCCAATGCAACGTGACGCCATACTCACCTACTGGTGCGCCGTCTCCGGTTTCATGGGTGGTTAACTGAAACGATCCGTCCTCCAGAGTGTTTCCGCCCGGCATGACTTGACCTTTCAGGTCCGGATCGACCGGAACAAAAACGACAGTACAAGCCGCCGCTGGCTCACCGTTGATCAGGACTTGACCGGAAACCGGATGCGGCTCCAATCGCCCGTGATCAGGCCCGCAGCCTGCCACACACAGTGCGGTCACGAGCAATACCGACCATTGAATCGGAGCGATTGGGGAGATGCATTGGTTCATCAAAACTCTCCCACAACTTGACGATCTTCACGACCGAACAGATTGACGGCCGTGGTGATGTCGATGCTCTCGGTGATGAATCGCACTGCCCCATCGCACATCACAAATTGGCATCCACCGGTGTGGAACGAATACGGTTGCGCCTCGGTGTTGTTGCAATTGATCAAGCACGTTCCGGCGAACCGAGTCCGCCCATCGGCGCTGTGATTTCGCATCCGCCAGTGCTTGTAAGACGCCCAAGGCCCGACCCAAATCAATCGGTCGCGCGACCAGTTGTAAAGCGGATCGTCCCCGGACAATTGCCGACCGCGATAATACGGATCGATCGCCCCGGCGGTCTCACCCAGCATGATCGTGTTGGACGTTCCATCGGTGATATCACGGAAGCGAGCTTCGTCCCTCCAGTAGAGGGCTGTCTTGATGATCTCGCGACCGGTCCCATCGTCGTACTGCAATTCGCGAGCACGCATGTAATCCCCCGTCGCCATGACTTTGGAAGGGTCCATGTCGCCTCGCCAGCCTGCACCGCCATTCTGGTTCCAGTAGCCAACGAATTGATGATTGCCGGGAGTGCTGGGACACTGGTAAACCGAGATCGGCGTCGAGACCAGTTCCCGGTTCGCGTCACCGAAAATGCCGCCTCGGACACCAAATTGGTCCACGTTGTCGATCCCGTCCTGAATGGCATCTTGTTCCAAATAGGGAAGCAAAGCGACGGGCCAAGTCGAACGCAACACGTTGGAGTTCGTTGCGTCGTCTCGGATGAACTCCGATGCGTCGGGGAACTTCCGAAACGCCAAATGAAAGTTGTGATGAGCCAGTCCAATCTGTTTCAGATTGTTGCTGCATGACATACGGCGTGCCGCCTCGCGGGCGGATTGCACTGCGGGCAAGAGCAGGCCGACGAGCACGCCGATGACCGCAATCACGACGAGAAGTTCGACTAGGGTGAAGCCGCGGGGGCGCGGTATTCTTAGATGCTGATTTAGCATGGAAGTGCCTCCTAAGGATGGCATGAGTCGGGTGTGGATACAAAATCCCGTCAAACACTTTTGACTGGCTTGCTATCGCGGCCCGAGAAGGCACTTCGAGTGGCTGGCTGGTTCGATTTAGAGTTGCGAGTGTGCTGAGAATGGTTCTCAACAGTTAGAAAAGATAGCGGTGGCTTCCAGAACGGGCAAGTGCCGTTCGGAAACTTCCTGATTCGTACGTCAGCCTTTCTAGGCTGACACTCCCGATCGTGGAGTCAGCCTGGAAAGGCTGACGTACGTTCCTCAGCGGCACAGAAGCGGTTGAGTCACATTCGGTCCCTCCACAAACTAGTCCGCAAATTTTTTTCGATCTACGGTTGACGCCAACGGCCAAACCGACGACTTTATTGAGAACTAATCGCAACAAGCGGTTAGTTCACACGAAGCAAGCCAGCCGTCGTATCGCGAGTCGCCGGGGTATTTCCCGGCGATCGCGTCTTTTGATTAGCCAGCCAGCCACGTTTGTCGTTGCCCTCATTTGAGTAGGCATTCCGCACGTACCCTGGATTCCCTGGTTGATTGTCATGCAAGACACTGCTCACGGCCTCGTTCTTCGCGGCCGGGCCCTTCTCGATCTCGGTCGATCGTATGAGGCCGCCGACTCTCTCGAGCGGGCCAGCCCGATTGGCCCCATCTCAAACGTCGCTCGCATGGCCTTGGCGTCGAACGATGCCGACCTTCGGCGAGTTGACCTGGCCCTTGATTTGGATTTGCAACTCACGCTGAGTCGTCGCGTGCCCGACGACCTGATGTTGCAAATTGCCGCCGGTTTGGCCGCAGTGAACGCCCCGCAACTGGCCGCTGGTGGGATTGAGCGGTCTTCGATGGAGAGGCAGTAACCATGTCATGGACAATTTTTGTCATTCATTTGCTAGCCGTCACCGGCACGTTTCTCGCCTTCACGTTGATCGGAACTCTCGCCGTTTATTTCCGCACCAAGTACTGACCGGCCGCGGGTTGGTCCTTCTTTTCGCACTCTCGCCTTTTGATCCTACGACACTGGTAGAAGCCATGACTCATCACACTGATTTTGCCCGGCATGAATTCATTGCCAAACGATATCACTACGCTGTCCAATTCGCTCAATACGCGCTCGCCCGCGACCCCGACGATGTGGACGCGTTGTTGATCCTCGGCATGGCCAATTTCCACACCGGTCATTTCATCGACGGCATCGACGCGTTGGAGCGTTTCGCGTTGTTGCGTCCGCTCGAGGAGGATGCGCAAATCGAATTGGCGATCGCATATGGGTGCGTCGGACGCCGTGAGCTATCACGCGACCTGTTAATGAACGTCGCCATTGGCGACCGTGTGGATTGCGATCAGTTGCTACGTATCGCATTGGGCCTCGAAGCAATCGATGAACCTCGGTTGGCGATGGAGGCGTGTCGACAAGCCGGGAAACGCTCGCCTGAAACTCCCGACGTCCACTATCAAATGGGCTATTTCGCCCAAATCTGTGGGCAACCCGTTAGCGTGAGCGAAGCGTTGATCCGGCATGCGATCGACCTTGATCCTCACAACCTCTATTTTCGCATCGGTTTGGCATCCATGCTGATTCGGTTGGACCGAAAAGACGAAGCGATGGAGGTGATAGAACACATGATCCCATCGCGTCTTTCCGAGGTCACATGCCTGTGCTGTCTGAAGCGGATCGCCAATCTGTTTTTTGATTGCGATGACGTCGAGCGTGCGAAATTGTGCGCCCAACGACTTGGTGAACTTCACCTCACCCATGCCCGTTGGGGCGAGGTCATCGTATGAGCAAGCAAGAATCCTCGGAGGATCCCGCCGAAAACGCACCGGAATCTTCCAAACCATGGTTTCAATTGGATCAACGTCTCGCGAACACCCCCGAGTTTGATTTCGAAGTGATGAGTGATGGCGGAAGTATGATCTTCATTCGCTTTGGTGAGACTCGCTACGAACTCAAACGCACCCGAAGTGGTCGCCTCGTTCTTCATAAGTAGAAACGGAGCATCTGCGGTCACAAGATTGACTTGGGAGCACGAAGTGAGGACACTGAGCGAACACCCGAAATAACTCCCTGTTTCGTACATCAGCCTTTCCAGGCTGACAGGGCCAAACACGAACGTCAGCCTGGAAAGGCCGATGTGATTTATTTCGGGACAGTTCCTAATTCCCCAACCAGGATTGATCGTGTTCCACTTCTTTGCCAAGACGCTGGCCCTCCGCCCGAAAAAACTGGATCGCTCTCGGAAATCCCAGCGTCATCGAACCCACCCCGTGACCACGCTCGCCGTGACAGCATGGATCGTACTGTGCTCACAAACCGTGAACGCAACCCCCGCGCAAGCCGAATCGAGCGACCGTCCCAACATCATCTTGGTCATCACCGACGACCAAGGCTACGGTGACCTCAGTTGCCACGGGCATCCTTACCTCCAAACGCCCAACCTCGACAAACTCTCGACCCAAAGCACTCGCTTCACCGATTTTCACGTCAGTCCCACGTGTGCCCCGACCCGCTCGGCGTTGATGTCCGGCCGGGCACCGTTCAAAAACGGGATCACCCACACGATACTCGAACGCGACCGGATGGCACTCGGTCGGACCACGATCGCCGAGCGGATGCAGACCACCGGATACACCACCGGCATCTTCGGCAAATGGCACCTCGGTGACGACGAACCGTACCAACCGTCGAACCGCGGTTTCGATGAAACCTTCATCCACGGCGCCGGCGGGATCGGGCAACATTACCCCGGATCGCAAGGCGACGTGCCCGGCAACGGTTACTTTGATCCCACCATCAAACACAACGGCACGTTTGTCAAAACCGACGGCTACTGCACCGACGTTTTCTTCGATCAAGCCCTCGGTTGGATTCATTCGAAAAAGGACAATTCGGAAAAACCATTTTTCGCGTGCATCCCCACCAACGCGCCCCACGGACCGTTCATCGTCGACGAGTCGTACTCGCAACCCTTCGCCGACAAATGCGACAAAGAAACCGCCGCGTTCTTTGGCATGATTGTCAACATCGACGAGAACATGGGCGTGTTGATGGAAAAGCTCGACGAATGGAAAATCGCCGACAACACGTTGTTGATCTACATGACCGATAACGGCAGCGCCCGCGGTTCGAAGATCTACAACGCCGGGATGAAAGGCGGCAAAGGCACGCCCCACGAAGGCGGTTCCCGCGTGCCGTTGTTCATGCGTTGGCCTGGCAAGATTCCTGCGGGCAAGGACATTGACACGTTAGCCCGTCACTACGACCTGTATCCCACGCTCGCGAGTGTCACCGGCGCGACGATCCCCGACGACGTGCAACTCGACGGACGCGATTTGATGCCCTTGATTTCCGATTCCTCGCCCGAGTGGCCCGAGCGGAACGTGTTCTTCCATGGCGGACGATGGAACAAAGCGGGCGCCCCCGGTCGATGGGGTCAAGGCAACACCGACCCCGACGCGGCCAAGTACAAAAAGTTCGCCGTCCGCAACGAACGATGGCGATTGGTCAACAACCAGCTCTACGACATCGTCAACGATCCTGGAGAAACGACCGACGTCGCCGCCGAGCATCCCAAGGTCGCTGCCGAATTATTGAGCGCGTTTGATACCTGGTGGGACGAGGTTCGTCCCATGATGGTCAACGAAGACGCCTCGCTCGACGTCCCCAGCGCGTTTGCCGAAGCGTACGAAAAACAAAAGGCAGCGAGTGGTATTCCTGCCTGGACTGCTCCGGAAATTTGAAAGTCGTGCTGCCGTTCTGTTGTCGGCGTGTCTGACACGTAGCAGCGTCTCTCGGAGACGCTGGAATTTGCGAGTCTCAGAGAGACTCGCCTACGTGCAATTCAAAATTTGCGAGTCTCAGAGAGACTCGCCTACGTGCAATTCAAAATTTGCGAGTCTCAGAGAGACTCGCCTACGTGCAATTCAAAATTTGCGAGTCTCAGAGAGACTCGCCTACGTGCAATTCAAAATTTGCGAGTCTCAGAGAGACTCGCCTACGTGCAATTCAAAATTTGCGAGTCTCAGAGAGACTCGCCTACGTGCAATTCAAAATT
>Ga0163215_100543_pt1 | contig 57905 bp, 47 predicted proteins | sample SynspAceP_FD_185934 | JGI IMG/M metagenome (GOLD analysis project Ga0163215, IMG submission 185934) | Saline lake microbial communities from Ace Lake in Antarctica - Synechococcus sp. Ace-P (Hybrid Assembly) | ecosystem: Environmental > Aquatic > Non-marine Saline and Alkaline > Saline | place... | reverse complement strand
TGCTTTTGAATCAGGAGTTTCGCTGGCGGGCTCTGGCGCGTGCATTGATCATTATTCCCTGGGCGCTGCCCTCGGTTGTCATCGCGCTGATGTGGGTCTGGATATATGACAGCAATTACGGCGTGCTCAACGACTTCATGCTGCGCCTTGGTCTGGTCGAGCAGGCTGTTCCCTGGCTTGCTGATCCTGACCTGGCCCTTGGGGCCATCATTCTAACGCTGACATGGCAGGGTTTTCCGTTCTTTGCGGTCATGATTTTGGCGGGACTGCAATCAATTCCCAAAAGCTATTACGAGGCAGCTTCGCTGGATGGTGCGAGTGCCTGGAGGCAATTCTGGCACATTACCTTACCTGGCATTTCCGGTGTTCTGGTGACGGCCGTCCTGCTGCGCACAATCTGGGTGGCGAATTCGTTTGACGTCATATTTGTAATGACCGGCGGGGGCCCTGGATATTCCACTTACACTTTGCCGCTCTATGCGTTCATCAAGGCGCGCACCAATCTTGATTTCGGGTACGGCTCAGCGCTTGCTGTTTTGTTCACCTTCCTTCTCATGGGCCTTGTTCTGATTTATCTCAGGCGAACCGGAAAGGCTGTTCAATAATGGCGCTCGGTAAAATGCCCACTTCACGTCGACTGCTGATTGTGGAGCTTCCTATGCTCCTGATCCTTGCATTTGCGCTTGGTCCTTATATCTGGATGTTCATTACATCGGTGACCGATGAGAGCCGTCTCTTCACAAAGGGACCATCCATCATTGGGGCAACCATCGACAATTACACACGGCTGTTCAGAACTGTGGGTTTTGGTGACAATTTGCTCGACAGTTTTATCGTCGCCAGTGGAACCGTGGTGGTGGGCCTGTCTCTGAGTGTGACAGCTGCCTATTCGTTTTCGCGGTTTTCCTTCAAGGGCAAACGTGTCTTGATGCTGCAATTCCTGCTGATCAATATGTTCCCTTTGGTTCTGCTAATCCTGCCGCTGTTTGTGCTCATGCGGGTTTTGGGCCTGCTGGACACGCATCTTGCGCTGATCATTGCCAACTCAACAATCGCAATACCGTTTTCGGTATGGATGATGATCAGCTACATGAATGGAATACCCAGATCGCTCGATGAAGCGGCTATGACAGATGGCTGCACCCGAATGGGGGCTTTGCGCCGCGTTGTGCTGCCGCTGTGTGTCCCCGGCATCATTGCTACTGCCATCTATATTTTCATCACATCCTGGAATGAATATCTGTACGCACTGACACTGGGTGGCAGAAATGTTCGCCCGATCACCGTCGCGGTTCAAACCCTTATCGGTGAGTATGAAATTCAGTGGGGTCTTTTGACAGCAGGCGGCATTGTGGGTGCGATGCCGGCCACTGTCCTGTTTCTGTTGGTTCAAAAACGCCTGATATCAGGTCTGACCCAGGGCGCAGTCAAAGGCTGAACCTGCCATGCCACAAAGGAAAACGCTTTTGGACAATCCAATCGGTATCATCTCAATGCAGTTCATCCGCCCGTTTACCGGCGCTGACCTGCATTATTTTGACTATGCAGCAAAGCTCGGTTTTGACTTCATGGAGCTTTTGGTTCCCGAACCCGAGGATGAAATTGACCTGAGTGTGGCCCGCAAAAAAGCTCATGATTGCGGGATCAGCCTTGTTCTTGCGGCAAGAGTAAATGCGCAACGTTCTATCGCGTCGAACGATCAGGATGCGCGACAGGGCGGACTGGATTATCTCAAACATTGTGTCGAAGTCGCTGACCAGCTTGGCGCCACTATCGTTGGCGGCCCGCTTTATGGTGAGCCTATGGTTTTTGCCGGCAGGCCACCCGTTCCGCGCACAGATGATGAAATCGCGGCCCGTGCCAAACGGACCGTGGACGGGCTGGCAGAGGTTGCACCACTTGCCCGCAGCGCTGGCGTGGTGTTCGGGCTTGAGCCGCTTAACAGATTTGAGACGGATATTATTTCAACCACGCGCCAGGCCATTGAAGTTGTCGATAAGGTTGACGATGCAGGGCTTGGTGTCATGCTGGACACATTCCATATGAATATGGAAGAGCGTTCCATACCCGATGCAATTCGTGCCTCAGGCAGCCGCCTGGTGCATTTCCAGGCCAATGAGAACCACCGTGGTCATCCAGGTACTGGACATCTTGACTGGACAGCGATCATGCGCGCGCTGGCGCAAATTGGCTATCGCGGTCCAGTGTCTCTGGAACCGTTTCGCCGCGATGATGACCGTGTCGCGCTGCCGATTGCACACTGGCGTGCGCCGCATGAGGATGAAAGTGCCAAACTGAAGGCGGGTCTTGGGGTGATCCGCTCTGCGCTTGCCCTGGCGGAGGTTGATCAATGACACTGAATATCGGCTGGATCGGTTGCGGACGCCATGCACGGCAAATGTTGTTGCCCCAGCTTGGTATCAACGACATTCGGATTGCTGCCCTTTGCGACAAGGATGAAGCGGCCATGTCTGGTGTGGGCCGGGAATACGGGGTCACGGCTCTGTATTCAGACTATCGCGACCTTGTCGCCCATCCCGGGCTTGATTTTATCGGTATGGCTGTGGGGCCGGATTTGCATGAAAATGCATCAATCGCAGCCTTGGAACGGGGCTTGCCTGTTTTCATGGAAAAACCGCCAGCATCCACCGCGGCTGGCGCACGCGCGGTCGCAGAAGCTTCACGCCTGGCAGGTCAGCCGGTCATTGTGGGCTTCATGAAACGCTATTCCACCGGAAACCGGATTGCCAAAAATATTCTGGAAGAAGGTGATTTCGGCCAGATCCTGGGCATGACCGGCGCCTATATGACGGCACCAACCTATTTTGTGGGTGAACCGGATTACACCGGGTTCTATCTGCACCATTGCGTTCACTATATGGATCTCATCCCCTGGCTGATGGGCGATGACTTTGATGACATGACCGTACGTAAGATCAGCCCATCGCCTGGCAAAATTCTGTTCCATGTCGGGTTTAGCGCAGGCAATGGTGTGATCGGCAATGTGGTGATGGGTACCGTTCAGTCACGAGGGACACCCATGGAGGAACTGCGCATCATGGGTGACCATGTGAGGCTAGAGATCGACAACATCATAAATGTAGCATTGTACCGTGATCCGGCTTTTAAAGCCGATGATCCGGCAGCCACACTTGATCCAGCGGCTGATACGCTGAGCTGGACGCCAAACTTTACTGCTGCTGCCAATGAGGATCACAAAGGATACAAGGCGCTGATTGCGGATGCTGCGGCGACGGTTCGTGGCGAGAACCGGAATGTTCCGACCATTGAAGACGGCCTGCTGGCAATGGAGCGCCTTGAGCGCATGATTGCGCTAATTGAGGCTTAAATCATTTCTGCAGGGAGATGAATTTTGGTCCAGTGCTTACCGTTTTAACCAACATGTTCAGACATACCCCCAAACGAAAACACCCGGTCAGTGACCGGGTGTTTGCATGAAGTGGACGGCTGAAAGGATCAGTCTGCTTTTTCTTCTTCGGAAGCTTCTTCCGCATCCGCGTCGGCGTCATTTGCAATCTCGCCTGCGCCTTCTTCAAAGACTTCTTCCAGATCTGGAGCATCTTCGTCGATGGCAACTTCTTCTTCTTCTTCAAAATCGTCCCCAGCGACAGAGACATCTTCACCTTGTGCTTGACGTTCAGCTTCATCTTCTGAACGGGCGACGTTGACAGAGACAGAAGCATTTACGTCCGCAAAGAGAGCGACTGTGATTTCGTGAACGCCGATTTTCTTGATTGGCTCATTCAACTGAATTTGTGAACGCAGGACATTAAAGCCAGCCCCTTTGAGTTCAGCTGCAATATCGCGGGTGTTAACCGAACCGTAGAGCTGGCCAGTCTGACCTGCGCGGCGGATCATGGTAACGGACTGGCCGTTCAAACGTTCGGCAACCTGCTGAGCGTCGGACTGCATTTCCAGATTGCGTGCTTCAATTTCAACACGGCGGCTTTCAAATTCCTTTTTATTTGCAACTGTGGCACGCAGTGCTTTGCCATTTGGCAGCAGGTAGTTGCGTGCATAGCCGTCTTTGACTTTTACAACATCACCGACCTGTCCAAGGCGGGCGATACGTTCCAGAAGAATGATATTCATTGGTTTTTCCTTACGTTTGAAACTTACTAATTTGAAGCGCGATCAGATGAACGACCGCGCAGGTTTAAAAACCCATCGATCCAACCAAGGATCAGGATGAGCAAAAGCGGGAATGTAAAAAGAATGATGCTGCCATAAGTCGCGAACAGAATGATGCGCTGGGCCGACAATCGGCTGGTCAGGGCATGCAGAGCTGCAAAGCCAGCAAAAACCACCAGCGTCGAAGAGGCTCCTGCTATGGCGGTTAGAAACGGATGTGACATTCCACTGGTCCAAATCATGGCCAAAGACGCAAGGGCGATGATGTGCACGATGCGTGGAATTTCCAGGGACTGGATGCTGCTTGGCGGCCGTTTGAATGTGCCGTAACGCCGCGCAATACGAATGGCGAGCACAAGATTCAAGGTTGTGACTACGACAAACCCGGCGGCGGCGATAAATGGAAAAAGGGCAACAAAGAAAACTGCCAGCTGATTGATCGTTTCCAGTGTGATCTGGCCACTTTCAATGGTTGGCTCCAACAGGATCAGCGCCTGGGTTTCGATCGCTGTAACCGCTTCATCTGGCGTAAAGCCGGAATAGAAACTCAAGAAAACGAAGACGACGAATGAGGCGCCGGCAATGACTGTCAATATCCGTCCGAGCGGAAACCACGCTGCCAAATTGTCTTCCGGGATGTCAGTGTTTTTCAACCCGGCAAGGTAACTGGCAATTAAAGCTGGCGTCGCAAAATTGAGAGCAAATGATATGGTTTGGCTGGGCAAGCCGGAGACAAACAGAAGTGCAACGATTGCGGCGAATGCTCCAATGAAACTGGCGCGGGGACCAAAGGTCAGGCTTGCCGTTTGAAGCGGGAGTTGCGCGAATATCTGCATCACAATGGCGATCAGAGACCCTGTCAGGATACTTGCGAATAGCAAAACAGACAGCAGTCCGGCACCAATACTGATCAGAAGAATCTGTGTCATCGTCGCTGTCCCGCATCTGGCGGTTAGAAACCCGAAAGCATTAAGTCTGGGTCTCAACTGAAATTCCGGATGGCGGCTCATCCGCCATCCGGATTACGTATTCGTTCGGTTTTGCTTACTTGATAACGTAAGGCAAAAGACCAAGAAAACGGGAGCGCTTGATGGCCTGAGCCAATTCGCGCTGCTTCTTGGCGGAAACTGCTGTAATACGTGAAGGCACGATTTTACCGCGCTCAGATACGTAGCGCTGCAGCAATTTTACATCTTTATAATCAATCTTCGGGGAGTTAGCTCCGGAGAATGGGCATGTTTTGCGACGACGGTGAAACGGGCGGCGTTGCGGAAGTTGTGCAATATCAACCATTGAAAATATCCTCCTTCTTACCGGTCACGACCACGACCGCCGCCACCAGGGCGTCGATCATCACGGTCACGTTTTTGCATCATTGCTGTTGGGCCTTCTTCGTGTTCTTTCACACGAATGGTCATGTAACGCAGTACATCTTCATTGAGGCGCATCTGACGCTCCATTTCGGCAACTGCCGCATGGGGTGCATCGATGTTCAGGAATGTAAAATGTGCTTTGCGGTTACGCTGAATGCGATAGGTGAGGGACTTCAGTCCCCAACTTTCCACAAATGGAATCGTTCCACCATTTTCGGTGACGATTTCTTTCAGGGAGTCGACCAGAGTCTCGACCTGTTGGCCGGACAAGTCCTGACGTGCAAGCACGACATGCTCGTAAAGTGGCATATTGCCTTTCCTTATATAGTAGCTCGGCGCAAAGCCCCATCGAAGCCCTCTGGCCAGATGACCGTTGGAAAGGCTGATCGAAGACGCATCGAGAGCGGGGACACTGAAAGCCGGGCCTAAGCCCTACTGTTTTCCTCACAATTGCTGTTTCTCACACACCGTGAGAACAATTCCTGCGAGAAGGCACAGCCTTTCGTTCAGCCCCCAGCCGAACTGGTTGCGATTGCGGCGTTATACGCGTGGAATCGGTAAATGCAAGGTGAAACTGGCGCTCAGCCCGGCTTTTGGGGCATTTGAGCTAAAGTTCCTTGACAGAGGGGCGCAGAATGGGGTGTTTCAGCGTTCGTTTCACATAATTGTAACATGATAATACAGGACTTCAATTTCATGACACGTGTTTTCACCTTTCCCGGACAGGGCAGCCAGGCCGTTGGCATGGGCAAGGCACTGGCAGATGCATCTGCCGCTGCAAGAGAGGTTTTTGCTGAAGTTGATGATGCTTTGGGGCAGTCTCTCAGTCAGGTGATCTGGGAGGGTCCTGCAGATGCATTGACGCTGACCGCCAATACACAGCCAGCCTTGATGGCTGTCAGTCTGGCAGCTATTGCCGCAATGAAGGAAGCCGGTGTTACGGTTGATAATTCGGCTGGCTTTGTTGCCGGGCATTCGCTGGGTGAATACTCTGCACTTGCTGCTGCAGGAAGCCTGAGTGTGGCTGATGCAGCGCGTTTGTTGCGCATTCGTGGTGAAGCCATGCAAAGCGCCGTGCCTGTGGGCGAGGGTGCCATGGCAGCCATCCTGGGACTGGAACTTGCACAGGTGGAAGGTCTGGCTGCGGAGGCTTCAGAGGCAGGTGTGTGTGATGTTGCTAATGATAATGGCCCCGGGCAAGTGGTTGTCTCGGGCTCAAAGGCTGGCGTGGAAAAGGCCGCTGAGTTGGCCAAAGCACTTGGTGCGCGCCGGGCATTGATGTTGCCGGTCAGCGCTCCTTTCCATTGTTCTCTTATGCAGCCGGCGGCTGATCGCATGGCTGAAGCGCTTGCGGAGGTTACTCTTAACGCTCCAAGCGTTCCCTTGATTGCCAATGTTCTGGCAGCGCCAGTTAGCGATCCCGATGAGATCCGCGGGTATCTCGTAGCGCAAGTCACCGGACGGGTGCGTTGGCGGGAATCGGTTCTTTGGATGGCAGATAATGGCGTTGATGCAGCGTTCGAGATTGGTGCAGGCAAGGTGTTGACAGGACTGGCCAAGCGTATTGCTCCAGGAATTGCCGCCTCGTCAATTTCGACGCCAGATGATATTCAGACACTTAGTTGATTTTAGACCCTTAGCAGTAAGCGGAGCCTTGTATGTTTGACCTGACTGGAAATGTCGCACTTGTAACCGGAGCAAGCGGGAGCCTTGGCTCAGCGATAGCCAAAGCGCTGCATGCGCATGGTGCCACTGTGGCATTGCATGGAACACGGGTGGAGGCTCTTGAGGCATTGCGAACGGAACTGGGAGAACGGGCTCATGTGTTCCCTTGCAATTTGTCAGACCGTGCAGCACGCGCAACTCTGGTGCCAAGTGTCATCGAAGCGTTGGGACAAATTGACATTCTGGTCAACAATGCAGGCATTACCCGTGATGGGTTGGCGATGCGCATGAAAAATGAAGATTGGGATAGTGTTGTCGATATCAATCTCAACGCACCTTTTGAATTGGCTCGCGCTTGCCTGCGTGGGATGATGAAGGCACGGCAAGGGCGCATTATTGGAATAACGTCTGTTGCTGGCGTTGTCGGGAATGCCGGACAGACAAATTATGCGGCCACAAAAGCGGGTCTCATTGGTATGTCAAAGGCACTGGCGCAGGAGGTTGGCAGCCGAGGTATCACCGTGAATTGCGTTGCGCCGGGACTGATCGATTCAGCTATGAACGACAAGCTTAACGATAAACAGCGGGATAGTATTTTGGCGAATGTTCCTGTCGGCAGGCTTGGAACTGCAGACGAAATTGCAGCTGCCGTCGTGTTTCTTTCCAGTAAAGAGGCTGCTTACATCACTGGCGAGACCATTCAGATCAATGGCGGCATGGCAATGGTATAGCGCTTGAAGCGGTGGTTTCGCGGGCCTGAGCACTGAGTGAGCACTGACGGGATTCTGGCAATTCAAATTGAACTGTGTTAGCAAGCCCGTCATTCTGAGGTTGACGTGGCGTTGATGCGGTATTACGTGCTGCCGGGAACTGGGCAATGGTTTTAATTGTCATGCAGGAGAGAGCCACACTGGCTCTTCTCTGGATCGGTTATGCCAGGGCAAAGAACAGTTGAATAATCCTGCTTGGGTTTTGTTGTATCAAACATTAAGCTGGGAAAACATAGAATCACCGGCGCATTGAGAGCGCTCAAACGGTGTTCTGGGACAGTTGCGTGAGAATGCACTCGTAGCAAATGTAACGGAATTGCCGGTGTGTAGTATTATTTGAGCAACCGTGAAATCGCGGTGAAGGAATGAGGAAAGTAACTTATGAGCAATGTTGCCGACAAGGTAAAAGAAATTGTGGTTGGCCATCTCGATGCCGATCCTGACAAGGTGACAACTGAAGCCAGCTTCATCGAAGATCTGGGCGCAGACAGCCTCGATACTGTTGAATTGGTCATGAAGTTCGAAGAAGCCTTCGAAATTACCATTCCTGACGAAGCTGCGGAATCCATTGTGACCGTTGGCGATGCTGTCAAATTTATTGAGTCTCAGGCAGACGCATAATTTGGATTTCGACGATGCAGCCACAGCATGCTTTCTTCGGCTTGCTGTGGGTTGACCGGCATATGCCGATGAATTTATCAGCTCAGCGGTTGGGTGGATTATGAGACGTGTGGTTGTAACTGGCCTGGGCACGGTCAATCCGCTTGGCTGCGGAGTTGAAGTCTCATGGTCAAATCTAATTGCCGGGAAAAGCGGTGCTTCACGTGTGGAGCGCTTCCAGGTTGATGATCTGGCTTGTAAAATTGCCTGTCATATTCCCCATGGTGACGGGACTAACGGCACCTATAATGCCGACGATTGGATGGCTCCAAAGGATCAGCGCAAGGTCGACAATTTCATTGTCTATGCCATGGCTGCCGCGCAGCAGGCGCTGGATGATGCGGACTGGCATCCAAGTTCTTATGAGGATCAAACAGCCTCAGGAGTTCTGATCGGCTCCGGCATTGGCGGCCTTGAAGGCATAGAAACAGCCTCAAATATTTTGAGAGACAGCGGTCCGCGGCGTATCAGCCCCTTCTTTATTCCCGGTCGGTTGATCAATCTTGCATCGGGCTATGTGTCGATCAAGCACGGCCTGAAAGGCCCCAATCATTCCGTTGTTACAGCCTGTTCAACAGGGGCTCATGCTATTGGAGATGCCGGGCGATTTATTGCTCTTGGCGATGCTGACGTGATGGTTGCCGGTGGATCAGAGTCGCCGGTCTGTCGGTTGTCACTTGCCGGATTTGCTGCGTGTCGCGCTCTTTCTACCGGCTTTAATGATGACCCAACCCGTGCTTCACGACCTTATGACAAAGACCGGGACGGGTTTGTCATGGGAGAAGGTGCAGGGGTCGTCGTTCTTGAAGAATACGAACATGCCAAGGCACGCGGTGCAAAAATTTACGGCGAACTGATTGGCTATGGCCTATCCGGCGATGCTCACCATATTACGGCTCCCGCCGATGATGGTGATGGTGCTTATCGCTGTATGAAGGCTGCGCTGAAACGCGCCAATCTGACCGCATCTGATCTCGATTATGTCAACGCGCATGGCACATCAACACCGCTTGGTGACGAGATTGAATTGCGTGCAGTAGAACGTCTGGTTGAGGACAATGCAGAGAATTTAACAATGTCTGCAACCAAATCGGCAACCGGGCATCTGCTCGGAGCAGCAGGCGCCATTGAAGCCATTTTCTCGCTTTTGGCCATTCGAGATGATATCGTTCCGCCGACATTGAATCTTGATAATCCTTCGGTTGAAACAAAAATTGACCTTGTGCCAAAAACGGCTAAGAAAAAACCGATTTCTATTGCACTATCAAACTCGTTCGGATTCGGCGGCACCAATGCATCGCTTATTTTTCGGGATGTTGACTGACCGGTTTTAACCGGTTGAACTCAACCCCAATTTGGAGACCAATTGATGACACGATCCAGGCGTGGTTCCAGGGATTCAGGGCACGACCGGCTTGATTTTGACAGCGATGATCGCCGCTATACACCACGCAGCGCGCGGCAATCCTTGCAGTCCGAGATTGCTCCCCCACCGCCATCAGGTCACAAGCGCGGACGGCATCCTATTGTCTTTCTTCTAAATTTCTTGCTGATGTCAGCGGTATTCCTGGTGGTTGGACTGGGTGCACTTTTGTATTACGGAAAGTCGATTTACGAAGCAGATGGTCCTCTTACGGTCGATAAGACCGTGCTTATTGAGCGTGGGATGAATACACAGACCATTGCCAATCTGCTGGATGAAACGAATGTCATCAACAACAAGGTCCTTTTCCTTGCAAGTGTGCGCGTAACAGAGGCGCGCGGCCGTTTAAAAGCCGGCGAGTATTTGTTCGAGGACGGTGTCTCCATGTCGGACGTGGTTGCGCGTCTGGTTGAGGGCAAATCGATTCTTCATTCGGTTACCGTCCCTGAAGGGCGAACTTCCAAACAGATTGTCGATATCCTCAATGGGGACTCTGTTCTCACAGGCGAAATTGTTGATGTCCCGGCTGAGGGTACGCTTTTGCCAGAGACGTATAAATTTACCCGTGGCGACAACCGCGCTCAGATATTGGAGCGAATGCGAACCGCCCGGGACCGTGCAGTTTCTGATGTTTGGTCGCGACGTTCGCCCGATTTGCCCATTTCAACTCCGGAAGAAATGGTAATTCTGGCGAGCATTGTTGAAAAGGAAACGGCGCTAGCAGATGAACGTCCGCGCGTGGCATCGGTGTTTATCAACAGGCTGAAGCAGGGCATGCGCTTGCAGACCGATCCGACTGTTATCTATGGGATTGTTGGCGGGGAGGGCTCCCTTGGGCGACCTATCTCCCGCGCTGATCTGCGCGCTGAAAATCCATATAATACCTATGTTATTGATGGGCTGCCACCCGGGCCTATTGCCAATCCTGGACGTGCTGCACTCGAGGCCGTTATCAACCCTGCGCGCACGGATGATCTGTTCTTTGTTGCTGATGGATCCGGTGGGCACGCTTTTGCAAAGACATTTGCAGAGCATCAGGCCAATGTGCGTAAGTGGCGACAGGTCGAGCGCGATAGAGCCGCTCAGGCTGAGGCGACTGACGAGGACAGCGTAGAAAATTAGTTTCCGATGGTTGTAGCGACGGTAGATTTCGGTCGCGGTGAAGTGGGGCTTTCTTGATGGCGATAAGCAGCATGACTGGTTATGGCCGGTCTGAAGGAACATTTGAAGATCGAAGCTGGTATTGGGAATTGCGGTCTGTAAATGGTCGTGGCCTTGATCTGAAATTCAGATTGCCCAATGGCTACGATGTTGTTGAGCAGACTTGCCGGAAACATGCACAATCGATATTTGGACGCGGGAATCTTCAATGCAATCTCTCGATGGGATTTAGTGAAGGAAGGCCAGCATTTTCCATAAATGAAGCGGCTTTGGCACAGGCCCTTGCTCATATTTCTGCAATCGGCAATCACGTTGAGGTAACCCCTCCGACTGCTGCAGAGGTGTTGGCGATGCCTGGCGTTCTGGAGCGGACAGCCGATGAGCGCGATGCCGCAGGCGTTGAGGAATTGTCGCTTGCGCTTATTGAAAGCTTCCGTGAGGCCTTGCAGTCTCTTCTTGAGGCTCGTCGCGCGGAAGGTGCTCATCTTCATAAAGTCATTTCCGGTCTTGTGGAGCAGATTGCAAACCTAACCCAACAGGCCGTCGATAATCCGGCGCGAACGCCTGAGGCTATTCAGGTGCGGATCAGGAAGCAGATTGCGCTTTTGTCCGGTGGGCAGGCCAAGTTGGATGAGGAACGGCTTCATCAGGAAGCGATGCTGATTGCGACCAAGGCTGACATCCAAGAAGAACTGGATCGATTGAAAGCCCATATTGCCGCTGCAATTGATTTATTGAATCAGGAACAGCCTGTCGGACGAAAGTTTGACTTTCTGACGCAGGAGTTCAATCGGGAAGCCAATACGCTTTGCTCCAAATCGAATGATGCAAGTTTGACGAAGATTGGCCTCGCGCTGAAGGCTGTTGTCGATCAAATGCGCGAACAGATACAGAATATCGAATAGGAATTCAGATGCGAAACAGTTCGGCCAGCACGATAGATCGCCGTGGCGTCATGCTTGTTCTGTCATCGCCGTCAGGTGCCGGGAAATCCAGCATTGCGGTACAAATCCTCAGCCAAAATGAAGAGATTGAATTGTCTGTGTCAGTGACGACACGAGAACAACGCCCCAGCGAGATTGATGGAACGCATTATCACTTTATCGACCAGAAGAAATTTTCGGTCATGCGTGACCGCAATGAATTGCTGGAATGGGCCGAGGTCCATGGCAATTTCTATGGAACGCCCAGAGACCCGGTCGAAGAAGCGCTTTCTGCAGGGCGGGACGTTCTGTTTGATATTGACTGGCAGGGTACAAAACAGCTGCATGAAAAAATGCCGGAAGATCTGGTGCGGATTTTTGTTTTGCCGCCTTCCATTGATGAATTGAAGGCACGCTTGGAACGCCGTGCAGAAGACAGTGCAGACGTGATTGCAAAGCGGCTGGCCAACTCGGCCTTGGAGATGGAACAATGGTCTGAGTATGACTATGTCATCATCAATGAGAAACTGGAGCTGTCTTTCGAGCGGGTTCAGTCCATCCTGCACGCAGAGCGTATGCGCCGTGAGCGGGTGGTGGGCATGAACATGTTTGTTGAAGGGCTCATCAGCCAGCTTTAAGTGGCGGTTTTGGCCGCATCAAGTGCGTTTGCCAAAGCGACGAAGCCGGTGACGGGGATCTGCTCTGCGCGTTCCATCGGTGAAATTCCTGTCTGTTCGAATATCTCACTAGTCACACCGACCGATTTCAGGCTCTGGCGCAGCATTTTCCGTCTTTGTCCGAAGGCTGCTGCCGTTACCTTTGACAGGCTTTTCAGAAGGCAAGGCAATGGCTCTGCGCGCGGCTCAAGATGCACAACACTGGACGTGACCTTGGGCGGTGGCGTGAAGGCTTTTGCGGGTATGTCGAACAAAAGCTCGGTTGTGCAGCGCCACTGCGCCAATACCGCCAATCGCCCATAGGTGCGGCTGCCGGGCGCTGCAACAATGCGCTCTGCAACCTCTTTCTGGAACATCAATGTCAATGACGCGAAGAAAGGCGGCCATGGCTCAGCCTCCAGCCAGCCGATCAGTAAAGGTGTTGCAATATTGTAAGGCAGATTGGCGATGATCCGGGTTTGAAGCTGCGGAGCCAGCTCTGGTTGATCCTGAAGGGCATCGCCAGCAATTATGTGAAGTTTGCCCGGATAGTGGGCAGATATCTGTTCAAGCGCCTGAATACAGCGATCATCCCTTTCAATCACTGTGACGCTTGCCGGGTCCTCTTTCAAGATAGCCCGTGTCAATCCACCGGGACCGGGGCCGACCTCCAATATGTGTGCGTCTTTCAAGCGACCCGCGCTGCGCGCAATCCGGCTTGTCAAATTCAGATCCAGAAGAAAGTTCTGACCCAGTGACTTCTTGGGATGGAGATCAAGTTGCGTCAAGACATCCCGCAATGGAGGCAGGGCGTCGAATGAATGGCTCATGTATTGGCCTTTGTTATCATCGCATGCGCCATGCGGACGGCGTTAATGAGGCTGTCAGGGCGGGCAGTATTTTTTCCTGCGATATCAAGCGCTGTACCGTGATCGGGCGAAGTGCGCACGAATGGCAGTCCCAGTGTGACATTGACACCTTCATCAAAGGCCAGTGTCTTTGCCGGGATCAGCGCTTGATCATGATACATGCAGACTGCCACATCATAGGCTGCGCGTGCGCGTGGATGAAACATCGTATCTGCTGGCAGCGGACCTTGAATGTCCAGGCCCTCTTTGCGCAATTCTTCCAATGCCGGTGAAATTATGGTCTGCTCTTCATGTCCCATGGCGCCATCTTCCCCGGCATGCGGATTGAGACCGGCAACCGCGATGCGCGGTTTTCTGATTCCGAACCGTGCGGTCATCTCTGAATGACAGATTCGTATTGTGGCCTTGATCAAATCGCCATTGAGTTGGCGGGGCACATCGTCAATTGGAATGTGAATGGTAATGGGGACTGTGCGCAGGGTGTCGGATGCAATCATCATGACGGGCGTATGGGATTGACCGGTATGCCGGGTGGCCAATGTGGCAAGGTATTCGGTATGACCTGGGTGGGCGAAACCAGCTTCATAAAGGTTCTTCTTGTGAATGGGGCAGGTGACCAATCCTGAGAAGTTCCCTTTCATGACCCCGGCAACAGCCTGATCAATGAATTCAATGACAGCGGCTCCATTTGCGGCCTGTAAAGAACCGCAGCAATCAGGGCTGGCAACTGGAATGTTGATCACCGGTATACCGGTAATATCTGTGTGCGGTATCGCATGCTTGTCGACGGGGGTTATGGGTACATCAATACCCAAAGCTGCCGCACGCAGCGCTAGTGTTTTGGCACAACCGAACACTATGAAAGGTGGCAAGTCCAAATGTGCTCGCTGTTGCCAAAGGGAAAGCACCAAATCAGGCCCGATGCCTGATGGCTCGCCCATGGTCAACGCCAAAGGTTTGGTCACAGATTACAGCCTGACAGCTTGGGTGCTAGCGGATATCAATGACTGCGTCCTGTCGCAGATCGCGAATATAACGGCGCGCCAGCAATTGGCCCTCTTTGTCCATCATTTCTGTGCGAATTTCATCGAGAGCGGCGGTATCGCTGGCAATTTCGCGAATGTTACAGATAACAAGCATCTCAAAACCTTCCTTGATGGGGGCTGGTTCTGTGGATTGGCCAATCTGTAAGGGGTCGAGTCTTTCAAGCAGGGGGCCGGACAATTGAGATTCATCGCGTCGGCCAACGGTTTTAACCACCACGTCCCGCATACCTTCGATCTGATCAAGTACGGCATCGCATCCCGCAATGGTCGGCCTGAAACGCTCCGCACGTTTCTTAATCGCGCCTCTATCAGAGTCGCTGGAGCCCTTTGGCACAATGAAGATAACTTGCTTCAGCGTGAATTCTCTAACCTGCCGCTCTGTGTCGCCACGGGCACGCGCTGATGCTACGACTTCCGCCTCTTCAACCTTTACGGTGCCACGGAATCTTGCACGGACAGTTCTTGCCCAGGCCAACTCCGCTCTGAGTCGACTTTTCAGCGCATTGGCGCTGACGCCTGACTTGCTGAGTGCCTGGCCCAGTTGGGACGGGCTCATTTTCGTTCGGGTGGCGATACTTGCAAAAGCGCTGTCGACTTCCTGAGGTGTTGGATTGATGCCGCGTCGCTTGGCTTCTCCCAGCTTCAATTTTTCTTCAATCAGTTCTTTAAGGGCTTTTGAGCGCGAACCGTTGCGGGTGGTCAATTTTAACAGCTTGGTTCGTTGATCAAGCTCATAGCTGGTGATTGGATCATCGTTTACGAGCGCTACAATCTTGCTTTGTGCATGGGCTGAAAAACCAACTGACACAAACAGGCAAGCGAGCACTGCAAAAGCAAAACTGCGGAAGGAATAGGGGACAGACAACATGAAAATGCCCTTATGAGTAACATGTGTGTTTGGAAATATTAACCAAAACTGATTTCAGACGTAAACATTTGCCACGCAGATTAGGATAAAATGAGGCGAACCATATAACGGATAAACGTCTTAATAGCTTGAACTGTCGCTATCGCTTCCACCTAGATCCTGACTGAGCTGCCCGCCGCCAATGGTTTTCAGATTGACCCGCAGATAGATTTGTTGATCGCTTTCAAGATCGGTATAGCGATCATGGGTTTCGGAATAGGTGAGCGAAATTGCAAAACATTCGTCGTCATATGCAATGCCAAGGCTATCGCTGACTGCACCATTGTTCTCAATGTCGTATCGCATATCACCAAAAACGCGCCAGTTTTCGTTGATCTGAAGCGATGCAGAGGCTCGAATTTCCTCGCGGTCATCGACGATGCCCAAATTGGGTTGCGCATTGAAATAGGCATAGCCAAGGGAGCCTGCGATAAACCCGCGTTTGCCGCTGGCTGTGATTTCTGTGCGATTAACGGCCAAATCGTCTGAATCCAGCCGCAAAAAGGCGTCAAGACGAAGATCATTGGGTGTGTCAATCGTGAACCGCCCGATGAAGTCCGAGCGATCAGATTCCAGACCACTGTCCAGACCTGTAGCCGCAACATCCGGATTGGCAAAAGAGTTAGTTCCAAACAGATGGAATGACTGACCCAGTACGGTTCTGATCGATACGCCATTGTTTAAATTTGCGCGGTGAATAAGACCGATGTTTGCGCGCGATCCACCTTCGATGCGGTCATATCCGGAGAATTTGTTGACGCTGAACAAATTGGTGTCGTCGAACACCAGACTTTGAGCGTCTTCATTCGGCAGGGAACCCAACTGGTTTTCATTGCTGCGCAGAATAATCTGAGCGACTGGCTCGAACCGCTGTGTACCCCAAGTGTGCTGACTGATGAGAGGCCAGCGCCATTCAACTCCAGCCAACGCCAATCCACGAAACGCCTCATCGTCCTCAATAAAGCTTGCCAGCGGCTCACCGTTCTCCAACCAGAATGCGTCGCCACGCAGCGATGCAAATGGTGTAAACAACTGACCCATTGGTCCGACAAGTGTTTTCTGCCAAGTCGCTTCGAGAGACAGACGTGTGTAGGTTCCTTTTGGACCGACAATACGGCCGGTTGTGCTGCCGTTGCTGCTACCAAAATCGGTGTTTTCTCGCGACAGGCTGGTGAAATTGACATCAAATGACAATTCGCCATCCAGAACCGGATCACCGAATACCAGATTGTAATCCAGCACAGGATGTACAATTGCCTGCTCTTCCTGGAAATCTGTTCCGACACTGTCTTCCAGATCCTCGCTCAAAACCCTGAAATGGTAGCCACGCAGATCGAAATAGTTTCGCTCGCTCTGACCTGTCAAATAGAGTGTTGAAACGGCTTCCTGAGAGTCGGACTCTTCCAGATCATAGTCTCGGGTGAAAGTACGGTCACTGATTGCCGTAGCATCCCAACCCCATTTCCATTGCTGATTGATGTTAAATTCACCATCAGACTGCACATAGCCGCGGAATGTCTCATCGCCTTGCAACCCTTCAAACTCGTCCGGGTCAAATTGAGCGATTGCGGCGCCACGAATGCGGTAGGAGCCGGTGATTAATTTATGCCGCCATTCTGCATCCAGCAAAACGCCTTGTCCGCTGTAGAAGGTCGGGGCAACAGTCAGATCGTAATTGGGGGCCAGGTTAAAGAAATAGGGTGTTTTCAGTCCAAGACCGATTGAACTGTTGTAACTCAAGCTCGGCATCAGGAAGCCGCTCTTGCGCTTCACGGATGGGTCGGCATGCGAAAAGAACGGCATGTAAGCAACAGGAACGCCCATGAATTCCATCCAGGCATTCTCGTAGTAGATCATCTGTTCCTGCTGATCATGAACGACTTTTGCCGCTTTGATCTGCCATAAATAAGGTCGATGTGGCCGGTCCGCACACGCTTCGCAAGCTGTATAACTGCCTTGATTGAAGATTGTACGGTTGCCCTCTGAGCGCTCCGCGGATTCAGCACCAAATGTCGCGTTCTCAGGCGTGCGAATTTGCAGAGATTGGACAAAACCATCTCGGAAGTCTTCGGTTATATCCACTTGATCAGCTGTCAGAACATTGCCAGTTGGCTCGGTAATGCGAACATTACCAAATGCCATCATGCGGCCGCTGCCCTGATCATAGATCACGCGCTGCGCATTCAGCGTATAGCCATCATAGACAATCTCGACATTGCCCTCGGCAGTAACGGTTTCCTTATCGTAATTATAGATCAGTTCATCGGCTTCCACCAGCATTTGCGCGTCGGGGTTGGCCTGAACTCTGCCGCGTAGCGCATCAGCAGCATTTGAGCTGCCTGACTGCGGCCCAGTAACTTGGCCAGATGCGGATTGAGCATGAGCTGAAAGAAGATCTGGCGCAAATCCCGCAGCAAGCGGAAGGGCCAAAGCTGACACAGACAGACACAGTGCCAGTTTCAGACTGATGCCGGTTCTTGACTTGCGAATAGGTGCAATTCTCCCTTGGCGCCGAGGTGACGCGTAAGGGGGGCCGAAAATGTCTTCGGATCGGGCGTTGTCACGCTGCCTCATCCGTCCTCCTGATACAATAAAACAGTTACGCCCAACACCGAAGCGATGAGCGCAGGAAGCCAAGCGGCAAGGGCCGGTTCCAAAAGCCCGTTGCTTCCGAAATCCCCAACCAGTTCAGAAAGCACATAAAGCACGAAGCCTGCGCCAATTCCACCTAAAACCATATGACCGGCACCGCCAAGTCTTGTCAATTTTAATGAAACGGTTGCTGCAATGATAACCATGGCCGCGAAAAGCATCGGTCGGGCCAAATGTGTCTGGAATTCCAAGCGCATACGATTTGTGTTTAAACCGGCGCGTTCAGCAGCTTCGATAGCGTCAGAAAAACGCCAAAAGCTCAGGTTTCCGGTGCTTTCTGCCTGTTGACGTGCTTGTTCCTGTGTAAAAAATGTACTGAGTCGATATTCAGCTCTCAGCTCCGGTGGGGAATCGGCAGTCGTGACGCGCGCGTCATTAAGTTGCCAGTAACCATCTTTCCAATTTGCGGACACCGCATCCACCTGTTCCTTGAATGTTCTGTCCTCTTTGAACACCAATGCGGTGACGCTGATGAGCGTCAAGCCGTGGTCGAGGGAGCGATCCGCCGACAGTATGGATTCACCATCGGATCCCTCCTGCCGAAACCAGATGCTGGCGGTATCGGATTTTCGGAAATTTTGGCCGTTGCTGAATTGTTGTATCTCCATTTGCTCCGACTGCTCCTGTAGCCAGACAGACAACGGATTGTAAGCAATGCTGGTGAGGACGCCGATGAAGATGGCCAGAAGCAATGCGGGTCGTATGAACTGCCAAACCGACACGCCAGATGCTCTTGTCACCGCAAGTTCCAGCTTGCGTGTCAGGTTCAGAAACGCGACGGTTGAGCCGATAAGAATGGCGAAGGGAAGAACCTGCTCGGCGATTGTGGGTGTCCGGTAGAGCGCCATTTGGACGCCGAACAGGAATGTCCAGCCATCCTGATCTGATAAGTCACGAATGCGCTCAATCAAATCGACCAGAAAAATGATGGCAAAACAGATCAGGAAGACGCTGAGAATGGACTTCAGAAACACCTTCATGAAATAGAGATTCAAGGTTTTGCGAAGGATCATCCGTTGAATGCCTCTCGATCGACTTTGGCTGCGCGGCGGCTTGCCATCAGCTTTTCGAACACGTCAGCCAGACGGTCGGCCACGCGTTGGGCAAAATCCAGTCTGACATTCTGCCAAAGCAAAATCAGACATATGATTGTTGCACCGATGGGAATTGCATAAAGCGGCACAACACCAACTGCGCTGCTCTCAGCCAGGCTTTCGGCGGCAAAGCCAACGCCTCTTATAGCCACTGCGACGGCGGTCGCAGATAGGATAGCGATACCTTGGCCTGATCGTGTGGTCTGCGGGCTGGCCATGAATAACATGGCGACCATGGCAAAGCAGAAGGCATAGAGCGGCGCAACAAAGCGGCTGTGCAACTCCGCGCCCAACTCGCTGCGTTTCGAGTTTTCCTCCGCATCGGGGTTCAAAAGATCCCCTAGCAATTCCATTGTGCTGCGTTCCTTGGTCCGGTATCCGGCCTTGGTTGTGCGTTCACGGAATTGCGACAGATCAAAAGCATAACTCTCGAACTCGATGATTGATGACGAGTTCTCTGCTTTTTCACGGCGCACGATGTTTCCGTTTTGCATGACCAGATATGTGCTGGGGCCGGTTTCTACCAAGGCGCCTCTGTCAGCCAAATATTGAAAAGATATTTCGGGATTGCGCGTATCGCTGATCAGGATGCCACCCAGGAAGCCATCGACACTGCGTTCCTTGATATGCACCATCAGGCCACTATCCACATCTGTGAAGGCTCCCGGGATCATAATGCTGCTGATCAGATCAGCGCGCACCTGAGTCACGTGACCACGCAATTGTTGGAGGCCTGCCGGCGCAACATAGATGCTGAGAAACGCCGTCAGCAGGGCCACAAACAGGCTAAGCCATAAGAGAGGTCGCGTAACGCGCTTTGGAGAGCCACCGGCAGCTGCAATGATGACGAGTTCACTTTCCTGATGAAGCGTGTTCATGGTGTACAGGATCGCGATAAGAAGGGCGATCGGGGCCAGAACAACAACCAGACTGGGAATGGCCAGTGACGAAATGACGAGAAATAATTGAAGCGTCTGACCTTTGGCTGTTACCAGGTCAATCTCACGAAGTGCCTGCGTCATCCATACGATGACGGTCAACGTTATTGTTGTGAGCAAAAAGGCAGATAGGCCTTTCCACATAACATAACGTTCAATTTTTGCACCAAGTCCGAAATTCATTTTCGCGTCTGTACTCTTCGAATTAAAGGGTCAAGCATCAGTTGCAGACCATGTCATCACCAACAATGACTAGCCAAACGGTTTAGCCAGAAAGTTTATCCGTTGGGGCTTGTCGTAATTGAACAATTGTACCACTTTCCAGTTAACCGCTTATCACAGTTCGGTTTGGCGCCTGCAATGGTAGCACCGAATCTGATGTTTTGGTCAGTAAGTCATTAATCTATCAAGGAAGTCCACTTTATGTCCCACCTGTCAGACGTCACTTTTCACAAGAAAATAACCGGTTCGCCGAAAATTGTGGTGACGGTGTGTTCTGATGACCTCACATTACCAGAAGCCTTGGTCGATGGCCGGTCGGACCTGCAGGCTTTTTTTGAAAAGGCGGCTGCCGCTTCCAAGTTTGATGGCACTTTGGGCAAAACAATCAATCTGATCACGCCAGGCGGGGCGGAATTTGATCGTCTAATTGTATTGGGCAGTAGCTCCAAAGACGACAAAGAGGCGTTGAATTGGCGCAATCTTGGCGGGCAGATCATGGGGCATTTGTCCGATGACAGCGCTTCCATCGTTCTCGGTGATGTTGCGGCTGCAGACATGTCCCTATGTGCCCAGGGGCTTTATCTGCGAAGCTATAAGTTCGACAAGTACAAGACCAAAAAAGATGACAGCAAAAGCAAGGCGAAACCTCAGAAGATTGGCCTTGTTGGCGAGGCTGCTCTGGCTGCGAAGAAGCTTTGGAACGATGACCGAGCAGTTGCCGATGGCACGCTGTTCGCCCGCAACCTTGTAAATGAGCCTGCCAACATTTTGACTACGAGCGAATTTGCTGAGCGCTTGAAGGAACTGAAGGACCTTGGCGTGGACGTCCAGGTTCTGGATGAGAAAGCCTTGGCCAAAATCGGCATGCATGCGCTTTTGGGCGTCGGGCAGGGTTCTGCCATGCCGTCAAAGGTCGTTGTTATGCGATGGAATGGCGGTAAGGCGAAAGAACAGCCTTTGGCATTTATCGGAAAAGGCGTTGTGTTCGACACCGGTGGCATTTCCATCAAACCGGCTGGTGGCATGGAAGACATGAAGGGCGATATGGGGGGGGCTGCTGCTGTCTCCGGCCTGATGAAAGCACTGGCAGGACGGAAAGCGAAAGCGAATGTTGTCGGCATTGTCGGGCTTGTGGAAAACATGCCGGATGGTCTGGCGCAACGTCCAGGTGATATTGTGACATCCCTCTCTGGGCAGACCATTGAAATCATCAATACGGATGCTGAAGGCCGGCTCGTTTTGGCTGATCTGTTGTGGTACACAGAAGATAAGTTCAAGCCCAAATTCATGATCAACCTTGCAACCTTAACCGGCGCAATCATTGTGGCGCTGGGGCATCACCATGCAGGTATGTTCTCCAATTCTGACGATTTGTCTGAGGCGCTTTCAAAAGCAGGAGAAGCTTCTGAAGAGTTGGTTTGGCGCATGCCGCTGGGTAAACCCTATGACAAGCTTATCAACAGCAAGTTTGCAGATATGAAAAACACGGGCGGCCGCGGGGCAGGGTCCGTGACGGCGGGGCAGTTCCTGCAACGCTTTGTGCGAGACGTTGACTGGGTTCATCTGGATATTGCAGGCACGGCTATGGGGTCTCCCAGCACAGATATCAGCCGTTCCTGGGGTTCGGGGTTTGGTGTGGCTTTGCTCAACCAGCTTGTGTTGGATCAGTATGAGAGCTGATCGTCGGTGCGCATGCGTTCAATGTCGTTCAAATGATTGAATACAAACAAGGTGCGCACTAGTGGCGGAAGTTCTGTTCTATCATTTGCAGGCCCAACCTTTGGAAGAGGTTCTGCCCGGGTTGCTGGAGCGCTCTTTGGCACGCAACTGGCGGGTTATCGTTGAAAGCGGCGCGCCGGAGCAGCTTGAAGAGCTTGACACTTTACTTTGGACCTATCGGGAAGAAAGTTTTCTACCACATGGGCTCGATGGGAATGAGTTTGCGGGCGAACAGCCAATCCTTCTCACGAGTGGAGATACTAACCCGAACGGGGCGCATATCCGGTTTCTGATCCATGATGCTGCTTTGCCTGAAGATCTGAATTATGAGCGGCTGGTCTTGCTGTTTGATGGCCTGGATGAATTGTCAGTCCAAAGCGCCAGACAGCATTGGAAGGCGCTCAAGGACACCGAGCATGAACTGACCTACTGGCAGCAGAATGAAGCTGGTCGCTGGCAGAAAAAGGCATAAGACAGAATGCGTTTCCTATAATTTGCTTTCCGTTTTCTGGTGAGGTGATTTGGCGCGACGTTACGAAATTCACGTGTTATCGTTTTCAACGAGTTGTTCAAGGGTGCGGTTCTGACACATGTTTTTGAGTGTTTTTGATCTGTTTAAAATCGGAGTCGGGCCATCCTCATCTCATACGATGGGGCCAATGGTTGCTGCGCGTCGGTTTTTGACTGAAATCCGCGATGGTGATTGGCCGCGACCAGCCAATGCCCAAGTCAGTCACATCAGCGTTAGCTTGCATGGATCGCTCAGTTTTACCGGTAAAGGGCATGCCAGTGACCGCGCTATTTTACTAGGGCTGGCAGGCTTTGAGCCAAAGACGTTGGAACCTGTGCAGGCGAAGGCTGCACTTTCAGATATTGAATCCACAAAAATGGTGTCACCACAAGGGTTTGGCATCTTTTCCTTTGATCCAGAATCCGATTTAATTTTTGATTATGGGCCCGCGCTACCGCAGCATGCCAATGGTATGATTTTCAACGGTTTCGACGTTAATGGGCTGCAATTGCTGAAACGAGCCTATTTTTCGGTCGGCGGCGGGTTCGTCATGACTGAAGCGGAATTGGAAGCTGATGCGCGCGAAAAGGATGGCAACACATCAGCTGATGATGTTGAGGCGGTGCCATATCCATTCCGTTCGGCCCATGAAATGCTTTCCATGGGCGTGGCAAGCGGGTTGTCAATTGCTGAAATGAAGCGCGAAAACGAGGTCGCAAACACCAGTCCACAGGTTCTGGATCGCGGGCTTATCGAGGTCTGGACGGCCATGTCGGACTGCATGGATCGTGGGCTTGCGGGAGAGGGGCAATTGCCAGGTGGCCTGAAGGTCAAGCGCAGAGCGCGAGAAATTCATGACCAACTGATAGCGGAAACGGGCAGCAATGCCTTTCATCCTCACAAGGTAATGGACTGGCTGGGCGTTTACGCCATGGCCGTAAATGAGGAAAATGCTGCTGGGGGTAAGGTGGTGACTGCGCCGACCAATGGCGCTGCTGGCGTTGTTCCAGCGGTCATCCGCTATTATCTGGATCATTGCATTGGGGCCACGGAGGAAGGGGTCAAGACCTTCTTGCTGGTTGCCGGGGCGATTGGCGGCATTATCAAATACAACGCTTCGATCTCTGGCGCGGAAGTGGGTTGCCAGGGCGAAGTCGGGTCTGCATCGGCGATGGCAGCTGCGGGTCTTTGTGCTGTTTTGGGCGGCAGCAACAAGCAGGTGGAAAATGCCGCCGAGATCGCATTGGAACACCATTTGGGCATGACTTGTGATCCTGTGGCTGGCCTTGTTCAGGTACCGTGCATCGAACGCAATGCCCTTGGTGCTGTGAAAGCCGTGACTGCAGCCAGCCTTGCGCTGCGGGGCAGTGGTGACCATTTCGTGCCGCTGGATACATGCATAGAAACCATGCGCCAGACGGGGCGCGATATGATGGATGAGTATAAGGAAACATCAAAAGGCGGGCTTGCTGTGAATTTGGTCGCCTGTTGAGGGGATGTTATACTTGACAAACCACACTCAATAAGTGTGCCATGTTACGGTACATCTTAGTGGAGGAAGTTATGTCAAAAGTTACAAACATCAGGCTCGAAAGCGGAGCGGTTACATATGTCCCTGAAAGGGAGGCGATACCTCCAAGTAAAGAGATCGATGGGAACGTAACAGTCAACAACACCGGGAACCCCGGCAGTCCTGCTCATTATGCAATTTCATTCAATGTTGGGGTATACGCAGAAAATGAAGGCGTTAAATCTATCAGTAACGTTTACTGGAATGACTCAATTGTTGCGGAGACCCGTAACGCTCCATATCACGAAGTCGAAGATGAATCCGCAAGACGTCTTCCTGCAATGCTGCGAGAAGCTGCTGATCTGATTCAGAAGGCGATGGATGATCACGACGCCGAAATTGAATAAACTTCAAAAACTTCACGGTCATTCTCCAATAAAAAAGCCCGCTAGCTGAGCGGGCTTCAATGTCTAGTTTCTAACGACGAGTGTTATTCGGATTCGTCGTCTTTCGGCTTTTGCGTCGCCAGCTTTTTCAGCTTCTCGTCAAACCGCTTTTCATCGTTGTCGGTTTCGAGTTCGTGGGCGGCTTCTTTGAATTTTTCAGCTTGTGGTTTATTATCGGTTTCTTTGTTTGCCATTTTACAAGGCTCCTAATGCGTCGATATATATTTTCGGACGAAGCTGGTGATTTCAATTTTTCTAAACAGCCAAAAGCAAGCCGCTACTTTATCTTGTGTACCATCTCCGTTGACAACTGCTCAATCGGGCATGAGCTAATGGATTTACGCAGGGATATGATATGGCGCGGCGAAAACGTGAGGGGCCACTTCCATGCCGTCGACGACCTCCCTCACATCAGGGAAGAGGTATACAAACTTATTTGCAGCCATGATCTTACTATTCAAGCAACCATTATGGAAAAATCAAAATCCATGCCCCGCATTCGGGCCACCAATGAAAGATTCTTTAAGTACGGCTGGCTTTACCATTTTAAAAACCGCATTGTTAGCACCCTGGGGAAAGACGACGAACTCCAAATAACGGCGGCATCCATTGGCACGAAAAAAGGGCAGAGAGCATTTTCGTCGGCTGTCAACGATGTGGTCCAGCAAAATCTCCCAAGAAAACAGTGGCAGACAACCTTCCCGAAAAGTGCGGCTGACCCGTGCCTACAAATCGCTGATTATTGCACTTGGGCAATTCAGCGAAAATGGGAATTAGGAAAAACAGAAAAATATGACCAAATCCAAGGCATGATCTCGCATGAATATGACCTATGGTCTCACGGAACGACACACTACTACTAGGAAAATTTGAAACCCGCCAAACCGACTATCACTAAGGAAGTGCTCGCCCGAGCCCTTATCATCGGCGGCAGGTTCTAGCCAAATATAGCGCATTACTTGACTTATTTCAATCTTTATTCGCTCTGAAATGCGAATCACGCCGCTTGGAATTGAACGAAAGTTGTTGTTGCAGTCGGGGTTGTTTCCTACCCCGATCAAGCAGGCCCTTCATAAGTTAGGCGCTTACCCACGATGGACAGCAAGGCCCGTTTTGCCCGCTCTTTATCATCGCAACCCAACTTCACACGGTTGGAATAACGGAAGTCATATTCAGCCATGTAGCGATGCAAATGCTTCTCGCTGCAATGCTGATAGACGCCCTTCATGCCGCGTTTAAAGATGCTGAAAAAGCCTTCAACCGTGTTTGTCGTAATCTCGCCGCGCGCGTATTCGCCTCGGGAATGGACCACAAAGGCGTGCGTATATTCGCGGTCCAGTTCGCGGTAAATGCTGCTATCGTCCGTTACAACGCGGGCTTCGTGGTCAAGATTTTCGCGCAGGATTGGCAGCACGTTTGACTTGGTTGCCTTATCAATCACGAAGCTGCGTGCAACGCCCGTGCGGTCAACCAATGTCAGGACTGGAACTTTCCACCAGCCACCGCCACCCTTTTCGAGTTTTGCACCGCGATGCACATCGCGCTTACCAATGAAGGTTTCATCAACCTCAACAATGCCGCCAGCGCCGCCCAATGGCGTGAAATCATTGTTGCGCATGGCTTCACGAATACGATGGGACAGGAACCACGCGGATTTCAGCGTTATTTCCAGTGTACGGTGAAGCTGATTGGAAGATATGCCTTTCTTGCTGCTGCACATCAGATGGATCGCCTGTAACCACTTGTAAAGCGGAATAGCACTTTCTTCAAAAATCGTGCCCTTGCGAACAGTGAACTGCTTGCGACAGTCGCCACATTTTTTCAGACCAAAGCGCTCAATGCCTTGCGGGTTTTTCTTGCTTGGCTTTGTGCGAACGCCTTCCAGCTTGTAGACCCGCTCTACACATCCACAGTGAGGGCAAACAGGGCCATTAGACCATAGAATGCTTTCCACATGTTCGAATGCGGCTTTTTCATCGTAGAAGTGGGCTTTTGCGAGAACGGACATTAGAATCAACCTTATCGTGTTGAATCTTATATACGAATCTCATTTGGGTTTGTCAAGTATAATAACCCCCCTGTTGATGTGGTAAAATAATACCGGTTATGCAAATATCTGCGAAATAACACCTTTTTAGCGCGAAATCTCAACATGTGATCTTGACCGGTGCTGTCTGCTCGGCTAAATCCCGCTCATCGAATGGCGGCTCATGGTTTGGACCGCTTTGTGATTTTGTGGCCTGAGGCTTCGATGCCGGGTTACGTCTCTATCGGATTTGAGCTGAACACATGAAAACATATTCTGCAAAAGCCAGCGAGATCGAAAAAAATTGGATTTTGATCGACGCTGAAGACCTTGTTGTTGGTCGCCTTGCTTCACTTGTGGCAACGCGCCTTCGCGGCAAACATAAAGTAACCTACACTCCGCATATGGATTGTGGTGACCATGTCATTATCGTAAATGCCGCCAAAGTGGCATTCACTGGCAAGAAATACGAAGACAAAGTGTATTACTGGCACACAGGTTTTCCCGGCGGTATCAAACAGCGCACAGCACGTGAGCTGATCGAAGGCCGTTTTCCTGAACGTGTCGTGATGAAAGCTGTGCAGCGCATGTTGCCACGCGGCCCACTTGGCCGTCAGCAATTGCGCAATTTGAAAGTCTATGGCGGATCTGAGCATCCCCATGAAGCACAGCAGCCTGTGACACTGGATGTTGCGGCAATGAACTCCAAGAACAAGAAGGCCTCCTGATCATGGCTGAAGAATTGCAAACTCTTGAAGATCTGGGCAATGTTATGGATGCGGAGAGCGAAGCTGTTGTAGCCGCTCCCGTACATGTGCAGAAACTCGATGAACATGGCCGTGCTTACGCCACTGGTAAACGGAAAGATGCGGTTGCTCGTGTCTGGCTTAGCCCTGGTGCCGGTCGTATCACTGTGAATGGCAAGCCTTTTGACGGCTATTTTGCCCGCGCTGTGCTGCAACTGGTTGTGCGTCAGCCGCTTGTCGCTGCTGATCGTGACACACAGTACGATATCAACGCGACAGTTGCTGGTGGCGGTCTGTCCGGTCAGGCTGGTGCAGTACGTCACGGCATTTCCAAGGCCTTGACCTATTTCGAACCCGCTTTGCGCGGTAATTTGAAACAGGGTGGTTTCCTGACCCGCGATAGTCGTGTGGTTGAGCGTAAGAAATACGGTAAGGCGAAAGCCCGTAAGTCTTTCCAGTTCTCCAAACGTTAAGTCTGGTTTTCCTGAATTTAAAAGGGCGGCCTTGGGCCGCCTTTTTTGTTTGCCGTGTTCAGATTTGCCTTAGGGCTGCAAAGGGGCCAGATCGAACAGCAGGAAGTCTGCATTTTGGCCCGCTTCCAGAATGATCGAACGCTCATCAAGAGCGGCACCATCGCCTTCATTCAAGACTTCGCCATTCAGGGTCAGCGACCCCGTAGCCATTTGCAGCCACAATTTGCGTCCCGGTTTTGGATCGTACTGAATCTGCTCGTCACCATCCAGATTGGCTGCATAGACCAGCGCATCCTGCTGCACTCGGATTGAGCCATCAGCACCATCTGGGGACAGAATGAGCGCGAGTTTTCCACGCTTGTCCAAATCTGCAGCAGCGAGGGTTTCGTAGCGCGGCGTTACATTTTGCGTGTCCGGTATCAGCCAAATCTGCAGGAAATGAACCGCATCATCTGGAGAGGGATTGAACTCGCTGTGAGACACACCGCTTCCTGTGCTCATATATTGCACACCACCGGCATGTACCACTGAGCCATTGCCGAGCGTGTCCTTGTGCTCCAGAGCGCCTTCCAGAACATAAGAGAAGATTTCAAAGTTCTTATGCGGATGGGTTGGAAAACCGCCGCTTGCCGCCACACGGTCATCATTGATGACGCGCAGCGCCTCATAATGAACATTGTCCGGATCATTGTAGCCCGCAAACGAAAAACTGTGCGCGCTTTTGAGCCAGCCATGATCGGCCATGCCCCTGTCATTGGCGCGGCGAATGGTCATTGGTTTGTTGGTTGTTGTTAGCATCATTTCACTCCGTTTTTGGAATTGGCGTTGCAGCTTATTTGGGGAGTGGAGATTTTGTTATAATGGTTTCCAATGACGAAGGACTGTTTCTAATTGATGAACAAACAGGTTGTTCAGGTGATAAGCGCGCTGAAGGTGAGAACGCTGATTTGCGTTTTGTGTCTATAGAGCGTATCTGCAGCGAAAATTGATTACAAAAACCTGGAAGAAAACAATGTCGGACAGAAAAATCAAAGTGGGTGTGTTGGGTGCCTCCGGTTATACCGGTGCGGATTTGGTGCGCCTTGCTGTTCGACATCCCAATGTTGATGTTACTGTCCTGACGGCAAATTCACATGCCGGAAAGCCAATTGAAGAGGTGTTTCCTCATTTGCGCGGGCTTGATCTGCCTGCACTGGTGACCGTTGAAGAGGCGAATTGGGCAGAGGTTGATGCCGTGTTCTGTGGGCTGCCACATGGCACGACCCAACAGATCACCAGCACGGTTTTAAAAACACATCCACATGTGAAATTCATCGATATGTCCGCTGATTTCCGGTTGCGCGATGCGGATACGTATCAGCAATGGTATGGCATCAAGCATCAGGCACCTGAATTGCAGGGTGAAGCCGTGTATGGCCTGACAGAACATTATCGGGATGACATTGCAAAAGCCCGTCTTGTGGCGTGCCCTGGCTGTTATCCAACCGCTGTTTTGACGGCTATGTTGCCTTTGGCAGGTGCAGGCCTGATCGATGCCAGCGAGATCATCATTGATGCAAAATCGGGTGTTTCCGGTGCCGGACGTGGTTTGAAGCAAAACACATTGTTCTGCGAAGCAGGTGAGGGGATGTCACCCTATGCCGTTGGCACGCATCGGCATGCGCCGGAAATTGAGCAAGAAGTCAGCAGGGTCTTTGGCTCTGATGTCACGGTCAATTTCACACCGCATCTCATCCCCATGTCGCGGGGCGAGTTATGTACGCATTATGTTCGGTGCGCCGAGGGCAAGACGGCTGATGATTTGCGCGAAGCGCTGGCTGCATTCTACGCCGATCAGGGTTTTGTGCATGTGCTGAAACAAGGTGAACTGCCTGCAACGCAGCATGTGCGCGGCTCAAACAATGTTCTGATTGGTGTGTTTCCTGACCGGATACAAGGCCGTGCCATCGTTATCTCGGCGCTGGATAATCTGATCAAAGGCTCTGCGGGCCAGGCGCTGCAGAACTTCAATTTGATGTTCGGTCTGCCAGAAGCAACAGGGTTGGAGCAGGTTGCCCTTTTCCCATAGCGTATTTTGAGCAGCACAATCACTTGACTTTAGTCGTTTCTCATGTGTTTTTCCGGCAGAGTTTGAACCATTATCAGCGGCCTCAGGGCCGCACAGAATTTCAGGACATAAAATGCACCGTTATCGCACCCACACTTGTGGCGCTCTTCGTTTGTCTGATGCTGATCAGACTGTTCGGCTGTCTGGCTGGGTCCACCGTGTGCGAGACCATGGCGGCTTGCTGTTTATTGATTTGCGGGATCACTACGGATTGACCCAAATCGTTGTTGATCCAGATTCTTCCGCCTTTTCAATGGCTGAGAGTCTGCGCTCTGAATATTGCATTCGCATCGACGGCGCGGTGAAGGCACGTGATGCGGACACCATCAACACAAATCTTGATACTGGCGAGATTGAAGTTTTTTGCGCAGATATGGAAATCCTTGGGTCTGCTGAGGATCTGCCGGTACCCGTGTTTGGTGAACTGGATTATCCGGAAGACACGCGCCTGCGTAACAGGTTCCTCGATCTGCGCCGTGAGACGCTGCATAAGAACATCATGACGCGGACAAAAATCATTGCCGATATGCGCGCGCGGATGACAGCTGAAGGCTTCAATGAATTTCAAACGCCTATTCTGACAGCTTCGTCGCCTGAAGGGGCACGTGACTTTCTGGTGCCTTCTCGTCTGCATGACGGAACGTTTTATGCGCTCCCCCAAGCGCCACAGCAATTCAAGCAATTGTTGATGATCTCCGGCTTTGATCGCTACTTCCAGATTGCACCTTGTTTCCGTGATGAAGATCCACGTGCAGACCGTTTGCCCGGCGAGTTTTATCAACTCGATCTGGAAATGAGTTTTGTGACACAGGAAGATGTGCTCACAACCATGGAACCGGTTATCCGCGGCGTTTTCGAAGCTTTTGCGGAAGGGAAGCCTGTTACCCAGGAATTCCCTCGCATCCCATATGCTGAATCTCTGCGTAAATATGGCAGTGACAAGCCCGATCTGCGCAACCCGATTGAAATGGAAGCGGTCACCGAGCATTTTGCGGGGTCCGGCTTCAAGATTTTTGCGGGCATGATTGAGCGCGATCCGAAGGTTGAGGTCTGGGCAATCCCAGCGAAAACTGGCGGCAGCCGCGCGTTCTGCGATCGTATGAACAGCTGGGCGCAGGGCGAAGGCCAGCCCGGACTTGGCTATATCTTCTTCCGTATGGAAGACGAAGAGATTGTTGGCGCCGGACCTTTGGCCAAGAATATTGGCCCTGAGCGCACGACAGCTTTGCGCAACCAGCTTGGGCTTGGTGACGGCGATTCAGTGTTCTTTGTGGCTGGTGTCCCATCAAAGTTTGCAGCCTTCGCTGGCGCCGCTCGTACCCGCGTCGGTAGCGAGCTTGGCCTGATCGATGAAGACCGGTTTGCGCTGTGCTGGATTGTCGATTTCCCGATGTATGAGTGGGATGAAGAAAACAAGAATGTTGAATTCTCTCATAATCCATTCTCCATGCCTATTGGTGGTGTCGAGGCATTGGAAAATCAGGATCCACTCACCATCAATGCCTATCAATATGACATGGTGTGCAACGGGTTTGAAATTGCCTCCGGCGCCATCCGGAACCATGATGTTGAAGTCATGACAAAGGCATTTGGCCTTGCCGGCTATGCGGAAGACGTGCTGGAAGAGCAGTTTGGCGGTCTCTATCGCGCCTTCAAATTTGGCGCACCACCCCATGGCGGCATGGCTGCTGGTGTCGACCGTATCGTGATGCTGTTAGTTGGAGCTAAAAATCTGCGGGAAGTCACTTTGTTCCCAATGAACCAACAGGCTCAGGATCTGTTGATGGGCGCTCCGGCCCCTGCAACAGCCAGCCAGTTACAGGATTTGCATCTGCGGGTTATCCCGTCTGCAAAGTCCTGATTTCTCGAGTTTATTGAATTTGCCAACGGTTCGGTACCGTTGGCAAATTCGCTAGTTTGGAAGCGGCTCGGAGCCTTCTTGTGGGCTGTCGGGCTTGTTTTGAATGGTGATGCCCAGCAGTGCCAGCAACTTGCGCGGATCACCGCGTAGCTGGCGCTCAATGTCTGCAATGGCAACGCCTGCTTCAGGTTTCAGCTCAACAATCAAGGCATCAGGGTTTGGCAGGAAAGCCTGCAAAGCCGTGACAAGTTCCTTCTGGAATCTCTGATTCTGTAAAACTGCGACCAGGAATGGAAGGGTCGCACCCACCTGACCTCGGAGCACGTCACCCTTGGTGTTCAGCTTTGCCGCTTGCGCATCAAACCCAGCTTCAACGACGCCAGAATTGCTGAAGGTAATCTGCGATCCCATGAGTTTGCCACTGCGGATGCTGGTGCTGGCCAGTGTGGGGCTTTTAAAAGGCGATGTCGCGACATCCTCAATTCGGGCTGCAACTTGAAGCCGGCCGAGGTCTTGAATGTCGATGTCCAGCTCTTCCAGTGTCAGCACCTGCTGTGAGGAATCATATTGCAGTGACAAAGACTGATTAAGTTCCAGTGTCTCAGTGTCCATCGTGCGCAGGATGCTGGTCAATCGCGTGATCAGGCCTTTGCCTTCGGGGATAAGCGCTGTCGGAATTCGCAGTTTTTCCAAGGTCATTGCCAAGCCGTTGGGGGAGCCATCGGCATCGGTTTTTGTTTTTAGATCCAGTGACTGGATGCCAGCTTCCAGTGCCAGGTCAGGGACATTTGCTTCAAACCCTGCCAGAAAAACCGATGTGAAGGTCGGTATCAGTGCTGCCGTAGAAACAGCGTCTCCATCCAGTTTCGCCCGCAAGATATCTTTGTCAGGGAAGTCTGCATTTTTAACCGTTGCGCGATTGATTTGCAGCGCTCCAAGGTCAGTCAGGCTGGCACGCAATTCCTGTAGATCAATCTCGGCAAATCCGCCCAGAGATGCCTGTGACATCCCCATTGATCCAATTGTAAAGTAGTCAATACCCAATGCTTCGGTGCTGAGCCGTTGCAGTTGCAGTTCCTCCACATCAAACGCCGACGCCATGCTCAGCAGGAATTGCGGGACGTCGGCATTCGGCACTGCATCGATACCGTTTGGGCTTTTTGCAACGGTGATCAAGTTTTCCCTGGTGGTCTCATCCAACGCTTCCAGTGTCAGATTTCCCAGGCGCATGGCATCGATGGATAAGGTCAGACCGCCAATTGAAACCGCGTAGTCGCGTACGGTGAGACCTTCCAGGATCACACCTTTGGTATCCCAATCGAGAGTGGGGTCCAGCAGTGAGGTGAAGGTATTGATGTTCAACCCGGTAAAAACAGCGTCCTTGAAGCTTTCCCGGACAATGGGTTCCAAGGGAGGACTCAGAGATAGTGTATCGGCAATTTCCCAAGTCCCGATCTGGCGCTCTTTGACGTTGGAAATCACATTTTGGCGGTAGATGCTTTCGCCAAGCAGTTCTGTTTCCTTTTTTGAAGAGTATGTGCGGACTGCCAGTCGAGGAACGCTGATCAAGTCTGCCTGAACGCTGAGCAGTTGTGTCAAAAACTGGCGTTGGCGTTCAAATTTGTCAGTCCCTCCGTTCTTTGCACCAAGGCGTGCAATGTCCAGGCGGGGTAGTGCTGTTTGATCAAGCACCATCAGATCAGTCGCAAATTCAAGCTGGCCTTGCCTGATGGAGACCTCGTAGAGGGTGATCTTGTCCGCTTGGGCAACAAACTCACCGCCGCGCAGACGTGGGCTTTCCAGAATGGCTTTGCCAATTCCGACCCTAAGTTCAAGGCCGGGTACTTCCAGCAACAGGCCATTCACCAACAAAGCACTATCGCCGGGGCGTGTGGAAATACTCCCAACACTGCCGTTCGCGCCGCCAAAGCGGGTGATCTCCCGAACCCAGCTTTGCAGGGAGTTGTTGATTGTCCGCGAGAATATGCTGTCGAGTGACTGTGAAGTCTGATCGTCCAGACTTTGCGCACGAAGCGGCAGAGTGCTCGCTGCAAGTGTTGCAGCGATAACAACAAGGACGATTCTCAAAACAATCATCCGGCCCGTTTCCTTATCTGGTGTGTGCGCTATTCATTGGCACTGATTGACAGGCCTAGCAGATCGACAACTGTGCCGGGTGCCGACGTCAGCGCCGCAAAAACCTGAATGAATGGTGTTGGTTTTTCAGGAGCCATGAGGACGCTGAACGTCTGGGGATCACTCAAGAATGCGGATACCGCATCCGCGACCTGTTTTTGAAATGCTTCATTGTCCAATACCGCCAGAAAGAACGGCAGGGCTCCCGACAATTGAGAAGCAAGCGCATCTGGCTCAACGCCCATTTTCTCAGCCTGAGCCGACAGAACGCGATTGGCCAGCGAATTGTCGTCTATATTCAGATCGAGACTACCGATGCTGGCGGTCGCGATAATGGCTCTTGGATCCAGGGGGGAGGCCATAAAGCTCTGTGGAATGCCACCAATGGCAGCAGTGAGCGACAGGGCAGCGGTATCATCTCCGGTAAGCTGAAAACGCTCGACCGTCAGATTTTCATCTTCCGGGGCATAAGAGCCTTTTGCTGAAAGCGATAGATTCAGCTCCTGATAGCCAAGACCGACAATATCCTGCTTGATCCGCGAATCGGGAAATTTTGCGATTTGAATTGAAATGTCTTGCAGCTCGACTTCACCAGCAACAGGGATGTTGTCCCCATTAATGTCCGCAACAGTGTCGATTGACGCGATCGTCACTAGCCGATTGTCGGCATCGCCGCCCAACTGGATGTCTTTCATGGATGATGTCTGATAGCGAAACCATTGGCTTACTGCGCCTTCAACAATTTGCTCAGCTGGCTGAACTATTACATTGAATGCGCTTGCGGATGCGACCGTTCCTTCAACCGAGCGGGATTGCAACAAAATGCCTTCTGTCGTGACCTCATCAGCCTTGAAGCCGCCGTCATCCAGTATTTCAGGTGCAACAATGCGTGTTTCATCAATGATGATACTGGGGCGCTTTGCCTTGTCACGGGTCAGCGTGACTTTTTCCAAAACAACAACATTGTCGGCTTCTTCAAAGCGTGCTGTTTCATAGGCAAACGTGTCCCCGCTGACTTTTGACATGGTTTTAACCAGTGTCTGCCCAACCGTTTCTGCAATATCAGATTGTGCGAAGAGAGGACCTGTTGGCAGCATCAAACCTGTTGCCAGAACCCCTATTGCAAGAACAGAGAGAGGGGCAAATGCCGTACGGAACGAATAGATCATGAAGCTTCTTTCTAACTGCCTCTGCCAATGGCCGATATTCCGGTCATCTGGCGATATTGGATTGTTGCATGCGCTGAGTCCAAACAGACTCGATATGTTGTATTAACTGCTTTTGGCAAAGTGCCTTAGAAATGTTTTTGTATGTGGAATCATAAAATGGTTCAACTTAACAAACCGCACTCCGGCTTTGGCGAAAAAAAGGCCGCAATAAAAATTGCGGCCTTTCTGCATCAGTTTGGTGTGTTTCTATTGATTAGCCTCAACCGTGACGCCCAGCAAATCCGGAACGACCTGAGGTGAACTCATGGCGGCTCCTGCAATCTGAGCCACTGGAACCGGATTTTCCGGAGCAATTGTCACGGACAGGGAATTTGGACTGTCCAGGAATTTAGTCACTGCCTCTGTCACCATCTTTGTGAAGGCTTCGTTATTGATCTGAGCCAATCCAAATCCGAGTACAAAGGGCGCCTGAGCTTTCAGCTGACTGGCATTCTGGCCTGTCATCTTTGCTACGAAGTCCAGACCTTTTTCAAAAATCGAGTTGTTTGAAAAACTCAGATTTGCACTTCTCAATGTGGCAGTTGCCATCAGCCCCTGTATCTGTTCCGGGTCCCGCAGCAACTCATCGACCATCCCGCCCAGATTGGCAGAAAAATTGATGACGCCCATATCTTGTGCGTCGAATGTCATTTTATTCAGATCAAGTGTTTGGCCTGCGGCATCGTAAGCGGCGTCGATGGCGACATCCAGAATGAGGTTTTCATATCCGGAGGCATCCATAAAGGTTTTGGCTTCGCCTTCCATGATGCTCGCCGGTAGTGACAAATCATCAATTGTCAGCGTGCCTTCGCCACTTATTCCATCGTCGCCGGTGTAAGTTGCGGTGCTTTTCACCGAAGCTACTGTGATGGGAACTGAACCTTTTGGGATGGCATTGATGTTAGCGATTTCCGCAGAGGAATACTTCACATTTTCCCATGATTTTGGATCTTCGGGGTCGACGTCAAGAGACGGAATCGACAGGCCTGTAACCGTCAGGCTGCTGATGAAAACCTGCGCATCATCATCAACCAGCTCTAATCCAGTTGCGGTAATGTCATCCGCACCGAAGCCTTCTGTATTTTCTTCGTCATATCCCTTTACGGACACAGTGGCGAATGTACCGTTGCCATCACCGTCACTGATTTTGAAATTAAGCACGGTGACCACGTCATTTGACGGGTCGTAAACCGCACTTTCATAAGATGCCTGCGATCCGGAGAGGGTTATCATCTCGACCAAACGGTCTGCAACAGCAACGGGATCTGGTGCAGCAAAGGCTGATCCAGCCTGAAATACGCCTGCGGTTAAAGCCGCGCTGAGCACGGCGTGTCTGAAAGAGTTCATAAAATTCCTCACCAATAGAGCTACGAAAATGGTAATGCGAAACCGAAAGCAACTTAGCGCAAGCGTGTTGATTGGGCTCGGTTTGGTTCGTGTTTAATGCTCACATTTCTGTGACCGCCATTTGGGGACAGGTCCGCGAACGTTTGTTTTCCAATAATGCGTCTTTTGGAGAATAACAAGCAACTGTGGTGGCCGAATTGTGACACGGTGGCCCAAGCACCTTAGTTTCAACTAAAGTTTTAGTGATTATAAATTTACAAGACTCATCTTTCCCGTGATAAATTGGGAAAAACATATCCGAAGGATTGACGCTGTTGCTTCAAGGAAAGCGATTAATTCTGTTCGTTGGCTTCGCTGCGATGTGTGTCGCAGTGCCCGTTTTTCTTGTCTTTTTGCTGCATCAGACCGCCCGGGATCGAGAAATCGATCAGGTCATGGAGCGCTTGCGGTTTGATTTGAATGCTCAGGTCGAAATTGTTCTGGATGACGCCTTCAATGCTTTGGATACCTACGCATTTCCAGCGTTTGGTACTTGTGATGGACTGCCCAGGGAGATTATGCGTCGGCTCGCCTATACCAGCGTCTATGTTAAAGACCTGATGGTTGCAGACGGAAGTAATGATGTCATCTGCAATACGTCTGGCAGTCAGCAATCCATTCGCAGACGAGCCCAATCCCAAGACCTGGCAGACGGCATTCATCAGGTTGAAGCCGTGCAAATCGAATCGGAACAGATCGAAGCTATCCTGATTTCACGCGCATTGGGTGAGAACCGCACCCTGTCTGCGCTTGTGCTTTCCAATTCTCTGGTTGCTGCGCGCAGTCATAAGGCCCTTTTGGAAGATGGATTTGTATTCTTGTCGCTGGTTGATGGCACCGATGTTGGGCGCTACCCACATTCGGCTCTTTCCGCACCGACAGGGCGGCAACTCAATGATTTCACGGTTCTAGAGGGGCCGTTGACCAGTTATCCGTTCGAGCTGAAGGTCTTTGTGTCGAATGACAGATTGTCAGAACCAATGACTGATAGCCCTTTTTGGATCTCCGTTTTTGGTGCGTTGGTGTTTGGCACAGCGCTGTGCACAGGGCTTTGCTATATGAGCTTTGCGCAGCCAGCTTCACTCAATTCTGTGGAGTTGGCTCTCAGAAACCGGCAATTTGTGGCCAGCTATCAACCAATAGTGAACATCAGAACCGGAGAATTTATCGGCTGCGAGGCCCTGATCAGGCTGCGAAAGCCCGATGGAACTTTGATTGAGCCGAATGCTTTTATCCAGGATGCCGAGGGATCGGGCCTTGCTATTGAAATGACAGTGCTTTTGATGAAACGCATTCGCGCAGATTTGGAAGAGCTTTATGGTCGAAATCCATCACTGAAAGTCGGAATCAATCTGTTCAGTGATCATCTGAACCGGTCTGAAACTGTTGCGGAAATTGAACAGGTCTTCGGGCCTTCCCAAATTGGGTTCCAGCAATTGACCTTTGAGCTGACAGAGCGTCTGCCGGTGGAATCATCTAAAATGGCCAAGGAAGTTATCGCTAAGATTCAATCACTTGGCTCACAGGTTGCGCTGGATGATGTCGGAACTGGCCACAACGGATTGAAATATCTCATGGAACTCGGTGTGGATATCATCAAGATCGATAAGCTGTTTATCGATGGCGTGTCCGATTCAGGATTTTCCAGAACCATCGTGGACGCACTCATAAAGCTTGCCAAGGAGATGAATATTCTTGTGGTTGCCGAAGGCATTGAGCGCCTGGATCAGGTTGCCAATTTGAAAGAACTCGGTGTCCATATGGCACAAGGCTATTTCTATTCAAAACCGCTGCCTCCTGAAGCTTTTGTGGCCTTTATGGAAGATGCACTGTCGAAGCCTGGGTCAAGCGGCAAGGACAGTGGTCAGCACCGTCAGGTGCCGCAGTACCTGAAGCTTGTCAGCAAACACCATCCTGCCAGCAGCTAAGGTCCAGACCCTTGTGCATTGATTGTTTAATCCCCCATTTCCCAAGTGACCTCGATATTTTGTGCGGCGGCAGTATGATTCTTCTATAAGAATCAATGTCATACACACACCAGAACAGACGTGCATCGCATCACCCGACGGGTGAAAGCAGAAAGCCCCCTTTGCGGGTTAATTTTGACGGCCGACTGAAGCTGGAATTTCACGGTTCCAAGATCACTTCTGACGGCGGGTTCCTCGCCTATCGAGAGCTTGATGATGCCCTTGAACTGACCGAGGGTGCTGAAGATGTTTTCGACGATAGCCGTACCGGTAAGAACGGATGGCACGGCGTGACAGGTCAGTTCCGCCAATCGCTATTTGGACGCCTTGGCGGTTATGATGACGTGAACGACGCCGAGCGTCTCGGACGTGATCCTGCCATGCGGTGGATTATTGGCGGCAAGGCCGTCGAAAGACGGGCTGCTTCGACCAGCCAGATGGGGCGCTTCGAGACGGAACTTCTGGCGAGCGATGCGAACACTGAAGTGCTGACCAACATGAACGGGATATGGATTGATCGTGTCCATGACCGCCGTCCACCAACGATGATCATTCTCGATATGGACTCAAGTGTCAGCCCCACCCATGGCGAACAAGAGGGAACAGCATACAACGGCCACTTCGGCTGCACCTGCTACCATCCACTATTCCTGTTCAACCAGTTTGGCGATCTGGAGCCTGTCGTTGAGCGTTACTGGGAACGAAACCTGCGCCGCTATTTCCGGGGCGATGCCGCCTTCGCTGCACCGGACATTTATGAGTTTATGAAAGGTGAGGGTTTCCTGTACGCCATACGTCTCAAGGCGAACAAGGTTCTCCAGCAGCGCATTGCCCATCTGCTGACCCGCCCGGTTGGGCGACCACCGAACCATGTGCGGCGCTATTACGCCAACTTCCGCTATCGGGCAGCAAGCTGGGACATGCCACGCCGTGTCGTTGCCAAGGTGGAATGGCATCCCGGCGAATTGTACCCCCGTGTTGGCTTCATCGTCACCAACTTGTCACGACCGGCCGAACGGGTTGTCGCCTTTTACAATCATCGCGGCACGGCGGAGCAATGGATCAAAGAAGGCAAGAACGCCATCAAGTGGACACGGCTGTCATGCCGCAAATTCCGCAACAACGAGGTGCGCCTCCAGCTTCATGCATTAGCCTACAATCTCGCAAATTTCATGCCGACCTTGGCTTTGCCCGAGGAGATCAAGCATTGGTCGTTGACCACACTGAGAGAGAAGCTGGTGAAGATTGGTGCCAAGGTTGTTCGTCATGGCCGTTATGTCACTTTCCAATTGGCGGAGGTCGCCGTGCCAAGGAAGCTGTTCCAGAAAACTCTGGAACTGATCGATGATCTACGACGAAGACCCGTACCGGCGTAGGCCGAGATAATCGACTGCACAATGAAAATGACAGGAGAGGTATGTCTGGATGTTGGAATTGTCGGAAGATGGCCTTCCAAACACGGCCAAAACACCAAATCGGGACTGTCGAATGGCCGCAGAGCAAAATTTGTTCCATCGGTGGCGGAGTTCGCCTACAATTGGCTCAGAACTAAAGGTTATCTGGGAAATGTCAGTTCATAAAATGTGGAACGTTATCATGTATAAAATACTTCGCCTCGGCATAACCGCGGCAATGACTGCAGCCGCCTTATTGATATTCAGCACGCTGGCCATGGCTGATCAACGGACATCGCGGCAAACGTTGGGATCCGGGCCTGACGTCTTTAGGGTGGAAGTCCGCAATTTGCACCGTGTCGAAACGGTGCAGACGGGCGATTCCGATGGTGTCGGCGAGTTGCACAATCTGAGGATAAAACTGTCAACCTATGACAGTGAGGCCAGAAACCAATTTGATGAAATATCGCTTTCAGGCACAGATCTTTATTTGATCCATGAGAGCGGTATTGTCAGCGGTACGCATTATTATCCGATCCGTGTCGGGCAACATGTTTCACTGTCACACAATGGATCACCTCAGGATTCAACGCAAATGTGGGTTCATGTCAACACGGCCGCTGATTCGTCCCATGACGGTGGTGGGCACGTCAGTCTTTCAATTTATGCAGAAGAACTGGATTGCACCGGACAACGGGTGTGTGGCCGTCGCGGCAAAGGAACATTTTCGATAAGTTTCGAAATACCTGAATTTACGGTCCGGCCATCGAACCGTTGCGGTCCAGACAACACCTTCTGGATGGGAACAGTGGACGGAGAGCTTCAGGTTAGCGGTCTCTCGAACGGTCCGGTTTGGTCCAGTACAAACAGTCGCAGCTTATTGGGAGGGATTAACTATAAAGGGTCCGGGCCGATACTGCGGCCAATCAACGCTGAGATTTGTATCGCAAGCACGATTAGACCTTAAGCGAACCATGCAAATGCGAGGGAATTCGAATGGCTCAACGCGCCAAAGCAACAGTTTTTATAAGCGCAATCGCACTCGGTATGTCAGGTCTGCAAGCAAGCGCAGACACGCCACTGACAAACACCCCGATCTCGTTCGCTGGTGCGACAGGTGAAACGGCGACGATGACTGAAATTGACCCATGCCCGTTTGTGTCTGATGCAGCCATCCTCGCATCGGTGCGCACCGATTTTGAGATCACGCGACAGGAAGTATCAAACACGGCTTGCCGGTGGGCTTACAACGCAGGGTTCACAATCGACGTCAGCATCGAAGATTTGGCAGGCGCACAGCCCGTTTCAGAACGCCGGCTAAACATTGACGTTGATCCGGTCTTGGTACCGCAAGATGGGCCAGGGACGAATGCAACGGTGCTCAACGATACCGCTTGGGACAAGCCCTTGCCATATGCTTATAGTTTTGAGCAGGACGGCAAGCTGGTTTTCATGCAGTATTTCGGCTTCAAGACTGACGCCGACATCATGCGTCCCGCAGCCGATGAAATCGCGCTTCGCATGGACACTGCCCCTGAAATTCAACCGCAACAACGCGAACTGGATGTGACATTTGCACCGTGCGAGGTTTGGACCGAAGGCGATATCAGAACTGCGTTTGATCTGGACGACGGGGTCGCTGTCGCACCGGGCGCACGCGGTGTGTCTACATGCACATGGACCTTGTATGATGACGGCGCATCAGGGCAGCGCACGGTGGCATTCAAGATCTACAAACCGAACCCTGACGAAAAGCAAGAATATGAATATGACAGTTTCGTGCCCTATTCTGAAATGGGGGAAACCCACTATCTAAGACAGGCACCTTCGGACTTTGGGATGTATATTCACATCTTGACACCCCGCCCCGACGGTGTAGTTCACGTCACGGTTTCTGACCCAAACGAAGACCCCACCGCCGCCGCCAAAACGCTTCAGCAAAACCTGCTGGGCCGGATGACACCATAGGGTCACTGCAAAATCGCGATATGAATGACCCATTTCAAGGAAGTTTGCTTTAGCCACCATAGCCACAACGTTTTTCACTGGGCCGGTCGCGGCGCAAGTACCCGGTCCTGATAGCTTTGTGGCCTATATGGATTAATACAAAGACCAATTTTCTGAGCGCCTAAAAGATGAATTTCACTTTTCAGTAAGCATACGTTTACGAGCATTCAGGTAGAATACTCGGAACAAGCATCGGATTGGATGAATTGAGATTCTTTAAGCGCATAAGACGGCGACTGTTTATCAGTCTCGCGGCTGTGGCCATTTTTGCTGCAATTGCTCTGTTTATCTATGCTCGAACGAGTGCCAGTCTGCAGGAAAGGGCTCAAGTAAACCTGAACCGGGAACTGGTAGCCATCAGCGAAGCGCTTGTCGCTACATTTGACCAGAAAATAACTGAAGTCATAAGCAAGGTCGACCAATCAGGTCTGGAAAAGATGGACGGCTGCACACCCGGTTTCTTCGGTGTGAGTCGCTTTCTGGTTGGCTCTCTGGATCATGTGCAGGACATTGGTTTCATTTCATCTGATGGCACTATGCAGTGCTCAGCGTTGCGGCCAAGTCGCCCCGTCGAAGGCTTTCTGCGGGCTTGGGACCTCGATACTCCTGCTTTCACGCTTGCTGTTCTGGAGGATGTTCAACTCGAGCGCAGGCCGTTGGTGTTGATCATCAACAAGGGACTGAACCATCGGATTGTTGTCCGGTTTGCTCCCACAATCTTACCGGCCTCCATCAGCTCAACGCCCATCAGGCCATATCTTTCCTATGATGCAATGTTGACGAGTGGTGATCGATGGATTTTTGTCCATTTTGCCAATATGCGCAAAACTCAAGTAGCGTCGGTCACCCGACAGGCGTTCGACCTGCGTGATTTGCCAGAACGTCTCAGTCATTCGGCGCAATCTGAAAAATTTCCGATTGTGATGTCAGTGTCGGCCGATGCGGAAGCACTTCTGGTGCTGTATGATCGGCTTGGCAATGGTATCTTGCCTTTGGGAATGTCAGGTGGGGCTGTAATTCTTGCCTTGTTGTTGATCATCGGTTGGCGTTCAGGACGATCAGAATCCGATCATGCCACAGTTTTCGATGAGGGTGAGTTTCTTGCCTATTACCAACCTGTTGTCGATATGGGCAATGGCAGTATTTTGGGCTGTGAGGTCTTGCTGCGTTTCAGGACCAAGGATGGCCGACTGATTCAACCGGCGTCCTTCATCGCATACGCAGAAGCCACGGGCGCAATCATGGAAATCACGCGTAATCTACTGTCACGCGTAGCTTCGGAGCTGGATCAGCTTTCAAACGAATTTGGACATCTGAAAATTGGTATCAATCTGACTGGAAAACATTTTGAAGACATGGTGGTCGTCGACGAAATTCAGGACGCGTTTGGCAAGAGTCACACGTCTTTCCAGCAATTGGTCTTTGAACTGACAGAGCGTCATCCGGTTCAGGATTTTGAGATGGCCAGAATGGTGATTTCAGGGATTCAGGAATTGGGTGCAAGCGTGGCGTTGGATGATGCCGGCACTGGCCATGGCGGGTTTTCTTATCTGCAGAAACTCGGGCTTGATGTGATCAAGATCGACAAGATGTTTGTCGATAGTTTTGGTGAAGACGTTACCACCATGACAATCATCGATATCATCGTTGAATTGGCCAAGAGTCTTGATATGGGCATTATCGCCGAAGGGGTCGAGAATCAGGAACAGGTGAACTCCTTGCGCAAACTCGGCATTTCAGCGGCTCAGGGCTACTTCTTCTCGCCCCCGCTGCCGCCTGAGAGATATATTCAACTCGTCCGACAAAGCGAAGTTGCCGAAGATAAGTTTTCCTTGTTCGAAGCAACCCGTATTTCACCGACGAAGGATCTGCGGCCTACCAGTATTTCCACGGTTGATCAGGATCCGGGACTGCGCCAACTGGCCAAAGCTTCCTAGGCAGGCTCGCGTTAGCGGACAGTGCTGCCAGTGGATATGGTTTTCCATCGGATTTGGAAGCCTCAGCGCCAATTTGTTTTGTCGATCCCCAAAATCGGTGCATAACAGCTTCATGAATTTCCGCCTGATTGCACGAGCCTTATAGGGAACACACAATGGCCGATGGGGACACTTCCAAGGATACACGATCCGCAAATGATGATTTTGATCAGAACGCTCTGTTTTATCATGAATTTCCAAAGCCCGGTAAGCTCGAAATAAGGGCGACCAAACCACTTGGCAATCAAAGAGATTTAGCGCTGGCCTATTCGCCCGGTGTGGCAGCGCCTTGTCTGGCCATCGAGCAGGATCCGGCACTGGCGTACAACTACACAGCAAGAGGCAATCTTGTGGGTGTCATTTCCAATGGAACGGCTGTTCTGGGCTTGGGAGCTATCGGCCCGCTTGCATCCAAGCCGGTCATGGAAGGCAAGGCAGTTCTCTTCAAGAAGTTCGCTGGAATTGATGTATTTGATATTGAAGTTGACGAAACCGGGGTTGACCAATTCGTCAATGTGGTGCGCGCGCTGGAGCCAACCTTTGGCGGTATAAACCTTGAAGATATCAAGGCGCCTGAGTGTTTTCAGATTGAACGCGCCTTGCGCGAGAAAATGAACATTCCGGTGTTCCACGATGATCAGCATGGCACGGCCATTATTGTAGGCGCCGCAGTGCTGAACGGGATGGAGCTTGCGGGCAAGAAACTCGACGAAATCAAGGTGGTTGCGTCCGGTGCAGGAGCGGCGGCTCTGGCTTGCCTCAATATGCTGGTATCGCTTGGCGTTCAACGACAGAACATCTGGGTTACTGATATTGAAGGCGTGGTCTATGAGGGCCGTGAGGCCTTGATGGATGAGTGGAAAGGCATCTTTGCGCAGAAGACGGACCTTCGTACATTGAACGATGTGATTGAAGGGGCGGATGTCTTTCTAGGGCTGTCGGCAAGCGGTGTTCTGAAACAGCCAATGGTAAAGCGTATGGCTGCCCAACCGCTGATTATGGCTCTTGCCAACCCCAATCCGGAAATCATGCCCGAAGATGCTCTGGAAGCACGGCCCGATGCGATGATCTGTACCGGTCGATCCGACTATTCCAATCAAGTCAATAATGTCCTGTGTTTCCCTTATATTTTCAGGGGAGCGCTGGATGTGGGTGCGACTACCATTAATGAGGATATGAAACACGCTGCCGTGCGCGCGATTGCCGAATTAGCACGAGAAGAACCAACCGAGGTTGTGGCTCAGGCCTATGGCGGAACCTCACACACATTTGGCCCGCAATATCTGATTCCGTCTCCATTTGATCAGCGCCTGATTATTCGCATTGCGCCAGCGGTTGCGAAAGCGGCCATGGAGTCCGGCGTCTCAACGCGGCCGATCGATGACATGCGGGCGTATCGGGATCGTTTGAGCCAGTTTGTTTTCAAATCCGGTTTGTTGATGAAGCCGATTTTTGCTGAGGCTCAGAAGAATTTGAGCCGGATTATCTTTGCTGATGGCGAAGATGAGCGCATTCTTCGCGCAGCACAGGTGCTTGTGGAAGATGCTATTGCTATTCCCATTCTGATCGGGCGTCCCAGCGTTATGGATAGTCGTGCCGAGCGCTTCGGTTTGAGGTTCCGCCCGGGCCAGGACTGCGAGATTATCAACCCTGAAGATGATCCGCGCTATCGAGATTATGTTGATCTGTTTTTCTCCAAGGTTGGCCGCAAAGGGGTCAACAATGATGCAGCGCGCACGATTGTTCGTACCAATAATACCGTCATTGCCGCTCTTGCCCTTGAACGCGGTGACGCTGATGCAATGATTTGCGGTTTGGAAGGCCGCTATGACAAGCATGTTCGCGATATTCGCAATATCATTGGGTTGAAGAAGGGCGCTCACGACTATTCAAGTCTCAGCCTTTTGATCAATGGCAGCGGCGGATACTTTCTGACCGATACCTATGTGACTGAAGATCCGTCACCCGATGAAATTGCTCAGATGACTATTATGGCTGCGCATCATATCCGCCAGTTCGGTATCGATCCCAAAGCAGCGCTTTTGTCCCATTCCAATTTTGGATCGCGGGATACAGCAACTGCCAAGAAGATGCGGGATGCTCTGAGTGTTCTGCGTAGGTTGAACGTCGATTTTGAGGTTGATGGCGAGATGCATGGCGATGCGGCCTTGTCGGCTGCAATGCGGGAAAAGGCAATGCCAGGAAGCCCGTTGAAGGGGGATGCCAATCTGCTCGTCTTCCCGACACTCGATGCTGCAAATATTGCACTTAATCTGCTGAAGACAATGACGGATGCGCTTCATGTGGGTCCCATTCTTCTGGGATGTGCGAAGTCAGCTCATATCGTCACACCTTCGGTAACATCACGCGGTATCGTCAACATATCTGCCCTGGCAGCCGTTGAAGCGAATTCCGATCCCGCATAGTGCCACCGCTAGAAACTGAGCTAGAACCCGAGCGCCCTCAATATCTGGAGCATACATGATTGATAGACCGGACATGGACTGGAGCGACCTTTTACTGATGCCCGAGCCGATGAGCACCATGGTGACCATGGATGTTGACGAGGCTGTTGATCGTTTGGTGGAAATTTATGAGCGCAATTCCGGCTTCATTCAGACCCATTTCCGGCAGTTGCTGGACACTGGTGTGCCACAGGGCCGGGTGAGGGCGTGTTACCCTTTTGCAAGGCTGACCACGACTCGTTACACGCGGCCGGACTCTCGCTCTTCATATGGTTTTGTTGCCGGGCCTGGCACCTATCAAACCACGCTGAGCAGGCCGGACCTTTTTCGCGGTTACCTGATTGAGCAATTCGGCAAGCTGATTGATAGCCATGGTGTTGGAATTGAAATCGGCGAAAGTGATTCACCGATCCCTTTGCATTTTGCCTTTCCCGAAGGCATGCATGTGGAAGGCGGATTGTCTCAGCGGCTCGATGTTCAGCTGCGTGAAGTTTTCGACGTGCCGGATTTGGCCGTTACCGATGATGCTATTGCAAATGGTGAGCATGAAACGCTGCCCGGCGAACCGATGCCGCTTGCGGCTTTTCCAGCGCAGCGGGTGGATTACTCGCTGCATCGTTTGGCGCATTACACGGCAACCAGCCCAACTCATTTCCAGAATTTTGTTCTGTTCACAAACTACCAATTCTATATCGACGAGTTTTGTGCTCTTGCCCATGAGATCATGAAAAGCGGTGAGGGAGAATATGACTGTTTTGTAGAACCCGGCAATGTGATTACCAAATTGGGCGATGATGCGCCGTGTGAGGGGACTGCCCCTGGGCGCCTGCCGCAAATGCCCGCATATCATCTGTGTCGCAAGGGGCATAGTGGTATTACCATGGTCAATATCGGTGTCGGTCCGTCCAATGCTAAAACCATTACAGATCATATTGCAGTACTGAGACCTGCGGCGTGGCTGATGCTGGGACATTGTGCAGGATTGCGCAACTCACAGCGGCTAGGCGATTATGTTTTGGCTCATGGCTATGTTCGGGAAGACCACGTTCTGGACGCCGACCTGCCGACATGGGTTCCAATTCCGCCGCTTGCGGAGGTGCAGGTGGCACTGGAGCAGGCTGTGGCAGAAGTCACCGGTCTGACTGGCTATGAGCTGAAGAGCGTCATGCGTACCGGCACAGTGGCGACCATTGACAATCGTAATTGGGAATTACGGGACCATAGGGAACCCGTGCAGCGCTTTTCTCAGTCGCGCGCCATTGCGCTGGATATGGAAAGTGCAACCATTGCAGCCAATGGGTTTCGGTTTCGCGTGCCTTATGGAACGCTGCTTTGCGTCTCCGACAAGCCGTTGCATGGCGAGTTGAAGCTTCCTGGTATGGCCAGCGATTTTTATAAACGGCAAGTTGCCCAGCATTTGAAAATTGGCATTCGGGCTGTTGAGAAAATGCGTGAGATGCCGGCAGAAAGACTTCATAGCCGCAAGCTCAGAAGCTTTGCGGAAACAGCATTTCAGTGAGTTGAACCTGACCCGCTATTGTTGAAGCAGATACAAAAACCCCGGCGAAATTCGCCGGGGTTTTTTGTTACTTGCGGCGCCACCATCCGCTGCGCTTCGGTGCAGCAGGTTCACGCGTTGGCGGCTCTGGTGCCAGTTCGACTGCTGGTACAGCGTTGCTTTCCGCGACCAGTTCTGTCGGCACTTCCAATGCAGCGACTGGTTCTGGCAATGCAGCGACTGGTTCTGGTTCAGCTGGGCTCTCTTCAATCGGCTCAGCCGCACCATTTGCCATATCTTCGGGCAGTTTTTCTGCGACTACAGGTGTCGCTTCATCCTGTGGAGCCTCAGCTGGAACCTCTGCGTCAGGCACTGCATCGACAATTGTGTCTGCTTTCTTGGCCCTTGGCTTGCGGGTTCTCCGGCGCTTTGGTTTTTCAACCACTTCTTCTTCCGCCTTGACTGCATCTTCGTCAGGCGTTTCTTGCGCTACGCCATCTGCAGAATCTCCGGACTCTTCTGCCTCTGCGGATATCTCAGCGCTTTCGGCTTCGCCGGTTTCTGATTGCGCCTCAGCTTCTGTATTCTCTTCCGTATCACCACGTTTGCGACGGTTGCGTCGGCCTCCGCGTTTACCACGACGGCGTTTTCTCGGCTGGCCATCGCCATCTTCGCCGTCTTCACTATCATCAGCGGCATCTTCATTGACATCACTTGCTTCCGATGTCTCGTCAGAGGCTTCCGCGTCATCAGCGTTTGCAGATGCTTCCTGCTGGCCGTTCTGATCAGAGTTACCGCCGCGCTTGCGCCGACGACGACGACGTTTGCGTTTTGGTTCTTCTTCCTGATCGGGTTCTTCTGCGACTATTTCAGCTTCCAGCTCGTCGTCTTCTTCAACGGGCTCGATACTATCCACGCTCACAAGGGCGGTTCTGTCTACTGGCCGCGCACGCGCTTCTGCACGCTCGCCCTTTTCAAGGGTAAAGCCTTGCATAGTAACAGAATTATCGGCCTCTACAGTCACCTGCACACCAAATCGTGTCTCAAGCTCTGCAAGATTGCTGCGCTTCTGGTTGAGAATATAAAGGGCGACCTCTGTGCGCACTTTTACCGCAACATTGTTGTTGGAGTGTTTCGCCAGATGGTCTTCCAGACCGCGCAGCACCTGCAAAGAAATCGAAGCAGGGGAACGGACATAACCAGTTCCCTCACAATGTTCGCAGACTACGGTCGTGCTTTCCAGAACGCCCGTCCGAATACGCTGGCGTGACATCTCCATCAAACCAAACGGTGATATGCGTCCCACCTGAATGCGCGCTCGGTCAGATTTGAGGCAGTCTTTCAACTTGCGTTCAACAGCATTGTTGTTGCGACGTTCATCCATGTCGATGAAATCAATCACAATCAAGCCAGCCAGATCACGAAGCCGCAATTGACGTGCAACTTCCTCCGCAGCTTCCAGATTGGTCTGGACCGCGGTGTCCTCAATGTTGTGCTCACGGGTCGATTTTCCCGAGTTCACATCAACGGACACAAGTGCTTCCGTTGGATTGATAACCAGATAGCCACCGGATTTCAGGGTGACCTGAGGCGAGAACATGGCATCCAGCTGAGGTTCAATTCCGAAAGCTGAAAACAGGGATTTCTCGGTTTTGTAGAGTTTGACGTTTTTCGCGTGGCTTGGCATCAACATTTTCATGAAGTCTTTGGCTTCACGATAGCCTGCATCACCAGCAACCTGAATTTCGTCTATGTCCTTGCTGTACAGATCCCGGATAGAGCGTTTGACGAGGCTGCCTTCTTCATAGACCAGACAAGGTGCACTGGATTGCAATGTCAGCGTGCGGACATTTTCCCACAAGCGCAGCAGATATTCAAAATCCCGTTTGATTTCTGGTTTCGTCCGGTTTGCACCGGCAGTCCGCAGGATCACGCCCATTCCTGGGGCAACCTCTAATGAATTTGCGACTGTTTTCAGACGTTTACGATCTGCTGGATTGGTGATTTTGCGGGAAATACCGCCACCACGTGCCGTATTAGGCATCAACACAGAGTAGCGACCGGCCAATGACAAATAAGTTGTCATTGCAGCACCCTTGTTGCCACGTTCCTCTTTGACGACCTGAACCAGCAAAACCTGGCGTCGTTTGATGACTTCCTGGATTTTGTATTGGCGGCGGCGAGGGCGGCGGCGTTCGGGAACTTCTTCCAGCGCATCCTCTGCGCCAACTATTTCAACGCGTGGCGTATCTTCAGAATCACCATTACTGGCTGCTTCATCTGAATCTGTGTCCGCTTCTTCGGCTGCGGACACTTCCTGACCTATGCTGTCGTCTGTTTCTGCAGCCTCGGCGATTGTTTCACCGGTTGGCTCGCCTGAGTTGTCGTCAGGCTCATCAGAACCATCTTCCGACTGAGCTTCGGAAACGCCATCTAGATCTGAGTCGCCGCTTTCCTTCGCCTCGATCTCGTCGGCCGCTTCCTCATCCAGAAGTGCCTGACGGTCCGCTATCGGAATTTGATAATAGTCGGGATGTATCTCGCTGAACGCAAGGAAACCATGGCGGTTACCGCCATAGTCCACAAAGGCGGCCTGAAGTGATGGCTCCACCCGTGTAACTTTTGCGAGATAGATGTTTCCCCTTAGTTGAACTCGGTTTGCAGCTTCAAAGTCGAACTCTTCAACTTTGTTGCCCTTGACGACTGCCACCCGGGTTTCTTCCGGTTGGGAGGCATCGATAAGCATTTTATTTGCCATTGATGTTTTTCTCCGCAGGCCAAATGCCAAACGCTATGCAGGGCGCAATGAAGCGATCCAACTGCTGGCGAGGCAAAGCCTGGTGTTGTGCTTGAAATGCGTGAAATACGTTTCGGAGAGGGCAGAGCAGCGATCAACGCGAAGCGCGACCAGGTAAAGACCTGAGCAATGGCGAGCAGAATGTTATGCATTCTGCTAAATCCTGCTTCGCAAGCCGTATCTGCGGTATTTAGTCTCACCCGAAACGGAACCTTCAAAAAGTTTTTGCACAGCCATACTTGGCCGTGCGAGGAGTGGGCCCACTCTTCGCAGATGACGATGTCCGCTTCCCGGAAAATCGTTTCGCCCTATTGGCGTTGCGTTTCGACAAAATTCGACCTGAGGTCGATTGCCTTGCCGGTATGCATCCACCATCTGAATGTGTGCGCCCTGACACCTTAATAGGTTTGACGGCGCATTTTAGCAAGCGTCTGTTTTAGAAAACGGTCTCTTTTGACAAGACTTGGATTTTTGATATCCAAATACTAATTTAACCCAATTCGTTCATATTTATGGTGTTTCAGATACAACTCTATGAACTGTGACCTCATTGGAAACCAATTGCGGGATTGAGACGGCTGAATGATACAGAAATGCGGATATCGATCGTTGAGAACGCGTTTGGGGGGGCAACTTTGCGCTGTGCTTCTGGTGGTCATGGCCGTGATGGTTTTTTTTGCAAATGGTGCTACCGCTCAGGATGGCGCTGAACCTGTCCGTACAATCGATGCGCGCGCCGCTGGTAACTCTGACCGTACTCGATTTGTCATTGATTTGGAGGAGGCAGTCGAGTTTGCCGCCTTTACTCTTGCCGATCCCTATCGTGTTGTGATCGATGTTCCAGAACTTGATTTTTCAGAACTCAATGAAAATAGCCGAGATGGTCGCGGGCTGGTTGGAACGTTTCGATACGGTTTGATTGCCAAAGGCAAATCCCGGATGGTGCTTGATCTCACCGAGCCTGTGAATATTGACGAATCTTTCGTGCTGGAGCCGCTTGAAGGGCAGCCGGCACGCCTTGTTTTTGATCTTGTTCCAGCCAGTCGGGAAGAATTTCTTGAAGGCGTTGGCAAACTCAAATCTGTTGGTACCTTGCCAACCAAATCTCCGATGGCTTCTGTACCAACCCCCAAGGGGCCGGGCAAGATGGTTATTGTGCTGGATCCCGGGCATGGCGGCATCGATGATGGTGCTATCGGCCCAGGTGGTGCCAAGGAGAAAGAGCTTGTCCTGCAGTTTGCCAAGGATGTTCGGGACGCCCTTGAAACATATGGTGATTTTGAAATTCTTATGACCCGTGATGATGATACTTTCGTTGCCCTTGATGCGCGTGTTGAATTTGCTCGCACAAATGGCGCGCAATTGATGGTGTCTTTTCATGCTGATACGGTGACGCAAGCCTATGTGCGCGGTGCTACGGTTTACACGCTGGACGAAACCGCATCCGATGGGGTGTCAAAAGCGTTGGCAGACAAGGAAAACCGATCGGATACGATTGCCGGTGTCGAACTGACAGACAAGCCCGATGAAGTTGCAGATATTCTGATCGATCTGGCCAGACGCGAAACCAAAAACCTGTCCATCGCATTTGCCCGCCGATTGTTGGGCGACATAAAACCGGCGATGAAATTGAACAAGAATCCGCGTAGATCAGCAGATTTCAGGGTTTTGAAGGCCCCCGATGTTCCTTCAGTTCTTGTGGAGTTGGGCTATCTGTCAAATTCTGGTGATGAGAAATTACTGGAATCGCCGGAATGGCGAAGGAAAGTGGCAGCCAAGTTTGCACTTTCCATTGAAACATTTTTTAGCCGGATGTCGAAAAACGCAGGATGAGATGCTTCGTTGTCGGTGCTGTGAGTATATCGCTGTTCCTGTGAGACAGCCAAATTTGTAATATATCTGTCACACTGACTGAAAAATGGGCCTCACAACCCTGAACAGCCCATTTTTGCCCAATTTACTTGAAAAGACTTATAGTTAAAGCAATTCAAGGAATCATGGCAAAACGCTTAGGTTGAGGAAGCGTTTTGTTGGCCACAATACTTTCAGATGGCCTGGATATAAGGAATGTTCGTGCAATGAATGGCGCAGGCAACCGCCGTCGAAAAAGGGCGAAACGATCAATGTTTGCAAAAGTTTTTGGCTTTCTGTTCACATTCGGAATAGTGGCGGCGCTTGGTGTTGGCGGCGTGGCAGCCTATTTTCTGACGCAGTACTCTGAAGAATTACCGGATTATGAGGTGCTGAGCGCCTATGAGCCTCCGGTGATGACGCGGGTACATGCAGCTGATGGTGTGCTTATTGCTGAATACGCTAGAGAGCGGAGGCTCTATCTTCCTGCCGCCGCCATTCCCGATCTGATCAAAGCAGCTTTTTTGAGCGCAGAAGACAAGAATTTCTATCGCCATAAGGGCGTAGATTATGTCGGCATCGCCACCGCGATGGCGCGCAACGTGCAGTCTCTGGCCAGTGGTCGGCGCTTTGCGGGTGCCTCGACAATCACCCAGCAGGTTGCAAAAGTCTTTCTGTTGTCCAGCGAACGGACAATGACCAGAAAGTTGAAAGAGGCCATGCTCGCCCTGCGTATCGAGCAGGCCTACACCAAAGACAAGATTCTGGAACTGTATCTCAACGAAATCTATCTCGGGCTTGGCTCTTATGGTGTCGCTGCAGCTTCGCTGAACTATTTTGACAAGTCAGTACACGAATTGACTCTGGAAGAAGCAGCCTATCTGGCAGCACTCCCCAAGGGTCCGAACAATTATCATCCATTCCGTCAGACAGAAGCCGCAATCGAACGCCGCAATTACGTTCTGGACCGCATGCACATCAATGGATACATCACTCCGGAGCAGGCGGATGCAGGCAAGACACTTCCTTTGCAAGTGCGCCTTCGGGAGTATGGCTCCCAGATATTTGCCGCAGATTTCTTTGCCGAAGAAGTTCGTCGCGAACTCTTCGATATCTATGGCGAAGAGAAGCTGTATGGCGGCGGGCTGTCCGTACGTACAACCTTGAATCCCAAAACACAGGTGCAGGCGCGTGCAGCTTTGCACAATGGGCTAATCAAATTTGATGAGGCACGCGGTTGGCGAGGTCCCAAGACCACGCTTGATCTGACGGCTGCTGATGATTGGGGAAAATTGATAGGGGAGATAGATCCGCTGTCTGATGTTCCAGAATGGTCTCTGGCTGTTGTGCTTGATGTCAATGCGGAGCAGGCAACGCTTGGTATTCGACCAGATTCCATACGGTCGCGCGGCCTGTCAGACGACCGGAAGACGGGCGTTCTGCCTCTGCAATATGCCAAGTGGGCAAAATGGTCTACCGGCGAACGCAAGGGCCGCGCCATCAGGGGCGTCAATGACGTTGTGTCAATTGGTGATGTGGTTTTCGTCGAGCAAGTGGCTGACACAGATGCCACGTATCGGCTTCGTCAGGTTCCCGAGATCAATGGTGCGATGGTTGTCATGGACCCTCATACCGGACGCGTAACCGCTTTGGTCGGTGGCTTCTCCTATGATGCGAGCGAGTTCAACCGTGCCACACAGGCCAACCGTCAACCCGGTTCTTCATTCAAGCCGATTGTCTATGCGACGGCATTGGACAATGGCTACACACCTTCTTCGGTTGTGATGGATGCACCGATTGAGATCAGATCAGGTGGCCAGCTCTGGAAACCGCAGAATTACGGCCGCAACTTTTTGGGCCCATCGACCTTGCGAACCGGCATCGAGCGATCCCGTAATGTCATGACAGTGCGTTTGGCACAGGATATGGGCATGCCGCTCATTTCCGAATATGCGCGACGTTTTGGCGTGTATGATGATCTGCAGCCGGTGCTTTCCATGTCACTAGGTGCCGGGGAAACAACTGCGATGCGCATGGCTGCTGCTTTCAGCGTATTTGCAAATGGCGGTCGCAAAATTGAAGCGACATTGATTGACAGAATCCAGGATCGATTTGGCAAGACGATTTTCCGGCATGATCAACGAATTTGCGAAGGCTGTGAGGCTGCATCCTGGGCCGGGCAGGAAGAGCCGATTCTGATTGATGAGCGCCTGCAGGTGCTGGATCCGATGACGGCCTATCAGGTTACATCCATGATGGAAGGTGTGGTTCAACGCGGAACTGCCACTGTTGTGCGCGAAGTTGGCAAACCGATTGCTGGCAAGACCGGAACCACAAATGACGAGAAAGATGCCTGGTTTGTTGGCTTCTCTCCCGACCTGGTCGCTGCGGTTTACATCGGATATGACAATCCTCGCTCAATGGGACGAGGCTCAACCGGCGGACAATTGGCGGCTCCGATTTTCAGAGACTTCATGACTGAAGCACTTGCAGAGACACCTGCAGTGCCATTCCGGTTGCCTCGTGGTCTGACGCTTATTCCGATTGATCGCAAGACCGGCCTGCGTGCTAATGGCGGCAGCGAAGGTGTCATTATGGAGGCTTTCAAGCCGGGCACAGCGCCACCAGATGATTATTCGATCATCGGTTACAGCGATAATCAAGGGCGACCTTTGACGGTGGCTCCTGAATCTGACCGAGCTGTCATTTCCGGTACGGGCGGACTGTATTAGCCTCTTCACAGAAATTGTCATCTTGAACTCGGCGCGTGGGTCATGCATAAGCCCACGCGCTGACAGTTTTCGTTTTGCCGACCTTCAAATCCGGAGTTTTTTCCATGCGTGCTGAAACGCAGCAATTAGTTGATGACATCGAGCAGGCACTCACCCTGCTAAGGAGGCATCTTTGACTGGGATAATGCCCGCATTCGTCTTGCCGAACTGAATGCTCTTGTTGAAGATCCCAATCTTTGGGATGATTCGACACAAGCCCAGAAGATCATGCGCGAGCGCCAAAATCTGGATGACCAAATAAATGGTATTCTTGGATTGCAGAGCGCAATGGCTGATAATCTTGAACTAATTGAAATGGGCGAAGCCGAGGGAGATGATGATATCGTTGCCGAGGCCGACAACGCCATTGCGGAGCTTAGCGAGAAAGTTCGTGAGCAGCAGATACGGGCAATGCTGTCTGGCGAAGTCGATGGCAATGACAGCTACGTGGAAATTCACTCGGGTGCTGGTGGTACTGAAAGTCAGGACTGGGCCTCCATGCTGCTGCGTATGTATACGCGCTGGGGTGGCCGGGACGGGCGCAAGGTAGAAATTATTGAGATTCAAGACGGTGAAGAGGCTGGCATAAAGGCTGCGACAATCCTTGTAAAAGGTGCCGATTCCTATGGCTGGCTAAAAACCGAGTCGGGCGTTCATCGTCTTGTGCGTATTTCGCCCTATGACAGCAACGCAAGACGACACACCAGCTTTGCCAGTGTCTGGGTCTATCCGGTGATCGATGATTCCATCGAGATTGATATTCCAGACTCAGATGTACGTATCGACACTTACCGCGCTTCGGGTGCCGGTGGTCAGCACGTCAATACTACGGATTCTGCTGTTCGCATTACCCATTTGCCCAGCGGCGTTGTTGTTCAGTGCCAGAATGACAGGTCACAGCACAAGAACCGCGCCACAGCCTGGGGCATGCTTCGCTCGCGGCTCTATGAAGAAGAAATGAAGAAGCGGGAAGAAGCTGCCATGGAAGAAGCATCTTCCAAATCTACCGTAGGGTGGGGGCACCAAATTCGATCCTACGTGCTGCAGCCCTATCAGTTGGTCAAGGATTTGCGGACTGGTCACGAAAGCACGGACCCGCAAAAAGTTCTGGATGGCAGCATCGACGGTTTTCTGGAAGCGTCACTGGCACAGCGTATCAAGGGCAGTGCCAGTGCAGATATTGAAGATATCGAATAGTCAGCAATCTTTGCTTTACAGGCTGGGAACCTGTTTTCCGGCATCCATAAAGGGTTGTGGATTACGAGCATTGCCTTTGTTCCGCACTTCATAATGCAGATGGGGCCCGGTGCTACGCCCTGTGCTACCGACTTTACCAATCACATCGCCACGCTTTACTGATTGTCCGGCTTTGACAGAAATCTTGCTCAAATGACCGTAGCGCGTGGTCAGTCCATGTGCGTGACGCAGTTCAACCAGGTTTCCGTAGCCGCCTGCGCGGCCGGCGCGCAGAACCTGGCCATCAGCTGTCGCCATGACAGGAGTGCCGGTTGAGGCGCGAAAGTCGACGCCGGAATGAAAGGCTGCACGTTTGCGGAAGGGATCAATCCGGCGTCCAAAACTACTGGATTTACGCGGGTTTTTGACTGGAACAGCAATCGGCAGAGCCACTGAGAGTTTGCGCAACCGAGAAATATCTTTCAATTGGGATTCAATGCGCTTGGAAGCATTGTTGAGTGCTGCTTCATCAAAATCTGCTGGAAGGAAGGGGCCGCCAATGGCTTGCGCTTTGGCGGGTAGTTTCAGCTTAATTGGCAGTTCTGACAGCGCCCTGCGATAGGCCGCATGTTCATCCGTAATGGCTGCAGCAACAGCTTGAACCGATACGGCATTTATTTGCTCCATTGCATCAAGGTCGGCCTGAAACCGATCGATGCGGCTGAAGGGGTCGTTGAGATTTGATTCACGTTCGAAATCTTCAAAAGTGTCGGGAAATGCATCCAAAGTGCCATTCAGCCCATTGTCCAATGGTTCCTCAGACCCACCGGCAGCTGTCTCGTCGCCGACAAGTGATACGCCGCTGGCCGCAAGAAGTGGCGTGCTGCCAGGCTTAATAACTGGTAGTGGAGCTGCAACGGCTGCAACACGAATCCCCATTTTTCTGGCATTGTCGATAACAGCCGCAACGCGTGCATGCCGTGTGGCATATTTATTCTGGCGTTCTTCCAGTTCCGCCATTTCCATGGCAAGGCGCATGCGCTCTTCCGCAGATTGATCCTGAATTGTTTCCATGGCTGTCTGGAAGCGCCGAAATTTCGCTTCATAAGACTGACGCAATTCGATTTCCTGAATCGCATTGCGCGTTAACAGATCATCGCGTTGAAACAGATAAAATGCGGCTGCAACATTGAACAATGCCAATATCAACAAGCCTGTTACAGCACTGCTGAGAACCCAGGGCTGAATCGCCATGACAATCGTTTTCTTGCCAAAGCTGAAGATGACACGTTTGGCCTTCCGCTGATCAGCAGGCCGTGACTTACACTTATTCACTACTCTCGACATTACACCACTCATACGC